>Ga0222712_10004810_pt1 | contig 13968 bp, 19 predicted proteins | sample C33_657DmetaG_FD_165043 | JGI IMG/M metagenome (GOLD analysis project Ga0222712, IMG submission 165043) | Estuarine water microbial communities from San Francisco Bay, California, United States - C33_657D | ecosystem: Environmental > Aquatic > Marine > Unclassified | place: USA: California... | reverse complement strand
CAGTAACCATTAATCTTCTACTATCAGGATTTGTTTTCAAATCATCAATTAAGTTTTGAATTTGGTCAATACCACCATAACTATCCTCATCAAACTTTCTCCACATTCTTCCATAGATTGGTCCTAACTCACCCCACTTCTTAGCAAACTCGTTATTTGTTTTGATTTTGTTAATAAACTCTTCTTTTGTTAAAGGAATGAGTTCATCTGAATTACTAAACATTGCCTCAATATGTGGTTGTATTCCCATTATATCACCACATTTGTATCCATCAATAATATCATTAACTTCTTTAGTGTAGTTCTTATATGCATCACCATCCCAAATGTGACAATCGTAATCCAATAAGAATTTGATGTTAGTATCTCCTCTTAAAAACCATAAGAGTTCTGTCACCATAACATTCCACGCCATCTTCTTTGTGGTTAGTAATGGAAATCCTTCACTCATTTTATGACGGATTTGTCTACCAAATACTGATATCGTACCTGTTCCGGTTCTATCTTCTTTTTGGATTCCATTATCTAAAATATCTTGTAAAAGATTTTGATATTGCTTATCTATGTTATTCATTTAGACAATTGTTTTTACTTTACTGAAATTAAAACTTCTCCAACCTCGTTTCTCCAAATCCCAAACTGAAATTAAATCAGTTTCGATTACATTTCCATTTTCATCTAACTTAACAACTTTATCAGTCTTAGGGTGGAACTCTTGTGGAATTTTACTGAATTGTTTAGTACATAACATTGTTCTATCAGTTCCATCTGCTTTTGTAAAAGTCACGAATACTTCTTCTACTAATAACTTCTCTACCAATTCATCTTTTGTGATTTCTAACATATTATTTAAAATTTATATTGATTTAATCTTTTAGTATTTTCTCTATTAAGTTCCGTTGTATATCGTTCTCTCATTCCAATTATTCTATGAAAATCTTTATATGCAGTTGGATGATAATCCTTTAAGTAAGACAATCCTAATTCATATTCAAAAATAACATCTTCATATCGATGTTCTTTTGAATCAAAACCATCTTCTAACGTAATGATTTCAGTTTGTAAACTATCAATTACATTTTGCAACGAATCTCGCTTTTCTAATGATTGCAAATAACTAGCTTCTGCATTTGTTATATTTACTTTACTATGATTTACACTCAAACCAACTGCTAATAACAATATTGAAACAAACAATATTAGTGGTGAATACCTTAAAAAATTATCCATATTATTCTACGATTATGTATTCTGAACGTCTATATTCTTTTTTTGCTATATAATCTTGATTCCAATTATTAATAATTTCCTCAGCTTGTGATTTGTTTTGAAATGGATGTGCTCCACTTACCCATACTTTGAATGGTAAATAAAAGTAATTTGTTTTGTACCAAACTTTTCTTTGTGGTAAATAATACCTTTGACCATTGTCTACCCAAGTCTCAATACGATACTTTGGTTTTGCTTCTAATGTTGTCACTCCCAACAACATTAGCACTATTAATAGTTTTTTCATTATATTAAAGATACGAATTATTTTTTATAATTCCAAATTATTTTTTAATCTCTTCTAAACGTATAATTTCGTTTTTTATTTTAACATTAAATGGATTCCAATTAACGTTATCTAATAACCATTTTCTATAATATGGTGGAATTGATGCAACTGGTTTGTTTTTATATTTACCAAATGACATATAAACCTTTTCAATTTCACCTTCTGCATTACGTTGTTCTGAAAGATTTATACCACCTTCTAAGTGAATACCAATCTCATGCATGGGTATACCTGTAAGTTTCTTTTTATTTTCACCATACAATTCCCATATACCATCATCATCTTCCTTATAATATAAGGATTCTACTTTACCAAATTTATCAACTGCACCAACAAAATCTACTACTAAACAATCCTTTTTATTCTCATGAATACGTGTTCCTCTACCAACAAATTGATACCACCACGAAATAGATGCGGTTGGTCTACCGGTGATTAAACAATCCAACTCTGGATAATCAAATCCAACGGTCAATACGTTTACCTGAACTATTACTCTAATTTTTTGATTACGAAATTCATCAATGATTCTATTTCGTTCTGCGGTTGGGGTTTCTCCATGTACAACTGCTGCAGATGGAATCTTTCCTGCTAATTGAGTTGCTTGTTCAATCGTTGGTACTGCTATTAGAATAGATTTTCTATCATACAATTCATGAACCTTCTTAACAATTTTATCTTGTAAATTTTGATTCTCATATGCACGTGCAATAGAATCATTTGTATATTCAGCACCAGATGAATTATATACTAAAGCTCCGGTATCGAAATCGTATGATTGGTATTCTAATGGAGTCCAAAACCCCATCTTAACAATATCTTGTATTTGAGAAACGTGGATTATGTGTTTGAAAAATATACCATGTTTAGAACGATTGGTCAACATTACTAATTTTGAATAAGGACCAGTTTCACTCATATTAGTTTGTAACTTTAATGGAGTTGCAGTTAATCCTAAAACGTGAGTTGCTTTCATCCCATCAATAAATTTTCTCAATTGTCCATTCTTATCACGTGGGTATCTATCACACTCATCGATAATTACTTTGGTAATACCCAATTCTCTGAATTTATGTGCAATACTTATAATAGAACCGATTGTTGCATATGTAATATCACCAATTTCCTTCTCACCCATCGATGCGGAATAGATTGATGCAGAACCACCCAATGTAATAAGTTTATTGTAGTTTTGTTCTAATAATTCTTTTGATGGTTGTATTACCAATACTTTTTCACCTATACCTTTTGCGATATGGGCAATAACAATTGATTTACCGAATGCTGTTGGTGCAACGATAATTGATGGGGCCATCTTCTTCGTATTGAAAAATTCAATACCAACTGCAACTGGTTCTATCTGATAATCTCTTAATTTCATTTAGAAAAAAATCTCCATTAAAATGATTCCTAATAATGTGGTGATTCCACCAATTAATGCAATCGATGAAAAGTTTTCCGAATCTTCGATTTGTTGTTTTGTTTTTCCTTGAGTTTCCATATTATCTATCATTGTTTAATACAAATAATTTTTGTTTAGTTTTACCAATAAATGGTAATATTGCTAATTCTTTTGCTTTGGCCTCTACCATAACATCAACATCTAATCCATATGTGTTGGGTAATGAATTAATATACATTGAATGTGCTTGTGGTTTTTCTTTTGGGTTATTCTCGTGTAACGCTTTTGATTCTGAATAGTGAACGATTGGTTTGATATCTTTAGGCCAAGTGGATACTGCTAATCTTAAGGCATCTTCTTCGGATAAATCACCAGTACAAAATTGGTGATGATGATAATCGAATACAATAGGAATACCAATCTTTTCATGTACATACATTAAATCTTTAACTGAATACATAGATGCCTTATCATCGTTCTCTATTGTTAATCGTTTCTGAACTGATTCAGAGAGTCTTTGAAAGTTACTAATAAATCTATCCAACGCTGATTTTTTATCTCCGTAAACACCATTACAATGAATATTAATCTTATTGTAAGGAGTTAGAGATAATCCTAATAAATCAAATATTTTACCATGTAGTTCTAAATCTTTAATAGTATTATCAACTACATTTGGATTTGGTGAAACTAATACGTTAAACGGACCGGGATGTGATGTAAGACGTAAATTATTATTTTTGGCATAAGTACCACAACCTTTGAGGATGTTTGATATTTTAGTATAATCCGGCATATCTTCTACATTATATTCGGATGCCCACGGAAACATATCTGATGAAATACGAAATACTTTGATATTATTAGCAACGTTCCATTTAATAATTTCAAATAAATCACGAGAGTTTTGTAGTGCTAATTCAGACGCGTAAGAAATACCTTTCTGATGAAATGTTTTCTTAACCATACTACGATTTGTAGTAATCTTAGGAGTTTGTTCTCCTAATGTCATATTGATACATGCATAACCTAAATTCATATCTTATCTTTTTATATACCAAATATACGAAAAATATTTGATATTACCAAATAATTTAGGGGTTATTTATATATAAAAAATTGTATATATGTTGGGCTAAGATTATATTAGAATTATTACCAATATGATTATCATCCCATACCCCATTAGTTTCTTCTGCTAATGTAAGTAAATTTAATGGGATTACAAAATTTTTACCATTTAATTTTATGTTTCGTTTATCATCTATTATGTTTATAATAAATGGAGGTGTCCAATAAAGTGCATAGCATTTGATTCCGTATGATTCTAAAAAGTTAAATAAAGAATATACTTTCTTCATTTCATACCAACTTCTACGTTCTTCAAATTTTTCAAAATATGTTAATATAGCAACTCTATCTTCCAATGGAATATCGATAGTATCTATTACATCGTTTTTGTGTACTGCAATATCTTTCCATCCAATATCATTTTCATCGAATCTTAGATACGCATTTTGGAAAAATTGGAATTGAAAAAATACCATTTTACCATTATTAATAATGTTTTGTAAATTATCAATAAAGATTTGAATATTATTAACTAAATTACTACCAGGGATTCCTAAATTAATATATTCTGAATTTAATGATTTGGATAGATAATAAGGATATGGGTTGTACTCATATGTTTCCTTTATTGGATTCATATGTCCTATCCCTGCAGTATGTGAATCACCTATATAATAAATCATATTACAATGAAAAACTTTCTCCACATCCACAAGTTCTACTTGCGTTGGGATTTATAAACTGAAATCCTTTACCATTTAATCCATCTGAAAATTCTAATTCAGTTCCAAATAAGTAAAGTAATGATTTGCTATCTACTAATATTTTTACACCCTTATCTTCTGCAAGAGTATCATTTGGTTGTTGTTCGGTATCAAATGAAAGGTCATAGGATAATCCACTACACCCACCACCTTTAACTGCAACTCTAACATATGGTGTTTGAAATCCACTTTCTTCAATAAGAGAATTTAATTTTTTAGATGCCGTTTCTGACACTGTTATCATATGATTATTTTTTAATAGTTTTTTGATATTCGTTTACTGCATTTTGATTACCACCCATATGGTTTAACCAATAATTTATCGCATCTCTATCGTTTATCCAACGTTCTTTCTTGTTCCAATCAAACCAGGGATGTGTATAATAAGGTTTACCTTCATACGGGTCTTTCCAACCATCCTTTTCATACCATAGTTTACGTTCTTCTTCGGTTACAATACCATCTTTATTAGAATCTGCCACATCAAATGATTGTTCTATTGGTAAAGAATTTTCTATTATAACTTCGGATTCTATTTCGTTTGATAAATTTTTTCCATTATCTTCGTAAATTTGATAATTTTTTTCCACTAGAGGTTCGTCTTCACCATACATATTTTTCTTACCAATCAATCCGTTGAATGCAATAATCAATGCAACCGCGAGTGGGTCAAACACAATTACAATAATAAAGATAAAAAACTTAACGACCGTATTTAAATCTAATCCAAATGCTTCTGCAACGAATCTGAATCCACCAACTTCCTTTTCTAATCCTAAATTATCAGTTTTGATTTTATTAATTGCATCATTTTCGGTTGCATTATCTTCTTGCAATTTAGCAATCTTATCGTTTAACTTAGCAATTTGTTTATCCCTATTATCGATAGAACGAAGTAAACGTGAATTCACTTTACCGCCATCGATGATTTTACCTTGATTAGAATTGAATTCGGTAATTTGAGTAGATAATTGTTGAATTTGAGAATTGGTTTGTTCTATCTTTGTAGAATGTACTAAAATTTCTCTATCTACTTGTTGTAGTTGTAAATTTTGTTGTTGAAACGCATTAGATAAATATCCAAAGATACCAGCAGATGTAATCATCATAAGGATACCAACTGATATTGTTAGATACCATTTATTGAATCCTTTGATATCATCCCATGTTTGTTTTAAATAAGTTGCCGCAACTAATTTAGCTAATTCTAATGAACTAGCCATAATCATTACTGACGTAGATGCTCCTGCGAATAAAACTCCTAAACCTGTAACCGAAAAATAAGCAGCACATCCGGCAACAATTATCGCTGATAATCCTACCAAATATTTAAGCCAATTCATCTTACGATATTGAGATAAACTCTTCTATTTGTTCTAAACCTTTATTAATTTCTTTGATGTATTGTTTAGCTTCTTGTGGATTAGCCTGTTTTTGTCCATCAATCATTTTATCGATTAATACCACTCGGCCTTGTATTGAATTTACTAAATCAACAATCTTTTGCTTATACACGTCTTTCATAATTATATATTTTGTTTGTTGCTTATAAATATTATAATATCAAAAAAAGTGGTTTTTATATATTTATATATGATATTAAAACTAAAAATAACTGATGATAATTTATACAAACGGATGTTCTCATACTGCGGGTCATTGTATGAAACGTGCACAAACTTGGCCGATGATTGTGATGAAAAGTATTATAGGGTCTCAACCATATTCCACAAATAATGTACCTAATAGTATTAAAAAAGATTCGCATGTATTATACAATCAAGCAGCACATGGTGCTGGAAATGATTATATATGTCATCTAAGTTTAGAAACTATTTTGGCATTGATACATAGTGGTAATAAACCAGATTATGTAATCATTCAGTGGTCCGGCCCAAACCGAAGAATGCATTCCGATGTGAATGGTAAAAATGTATTTGTAAACCCGTGGGATAATTCACACTTAGGAGTAAAATTTGAACCTATGGCCAGTCAACATACATTACATTATATGTTTATATTACAAGAAGTTTTAAAGAAACATAATATAGAATATTGGTTTTTTAATTATATGGAATTATCAAAATTGGTTAAAAAATCAAATGTATATAATGAAATAGATTTAACAAGAATACTAGATTTTAATTCAAATATTACTATGTTCGATGGGTTAATAGATTTTTTTAAATTAAATGAAATGAATTGTGATGAGGGTGGTCATCCAAATGAACTTGGTAATTATTTTATAGGTAAACATATCGTTGACAAACTTGGATATGATTGTATAGATTACTCTGAATTTTACAATACATTATTCATATAATGGATATTAAATTATTTGATAATCGAATACTAGCACCATCTAAATGTGGTACAAGACATTTACGAAAGATTTTTACGGACGTACGATTTGATATCAATGTGCATAATATTAATAATATATCACATATTATTATACGAAATCCATATGAACATTTTGAATCCGCAATTCATACCGAATATTTAAATTACACAAGTTCTCCACGATATTTAGACCACATAATATATGGGGCAATAAGTAAAAATGGAATTGGACATTGGCATCCAAATACTTATCAATTTTTATATTCAATTTTTTTAAAAAATACTAACATACAAACTATTGAATTAAGTAACTTATCTACATTTTTAGAATCGATGGGTATTGTGCAATCATATAAAAAGACTGATTATGATTGGTCATCATTCCCAAATTGGAAACCCAAAGATATGTTAGTATCTGAATTAAAATCAAAATTTAAAAATGAATTTAATTTAATTGAAGAAAAATTAAAAATAGAGTCTGATTTTTATATGAAATTAACAAATAAGACTATCAACCCCAGAATAATATAGGATAATAATGATATTAGCCACATTTTTTTCGGTTTGGGTATATTTATAACAAAAGAAATACAAAGATATATGAAGGGAACATTTTTTTCAGCAGATTTTATTAAAGATACTACTGGCAACTTACGATTAATGGAAGTAAATACGGATACCGCTTGTGTAACCAATGGACTTTCTTTTTTAGATTTTACGGAATTTATTCAGATTCTTTCTGGGTCAAATATTACCGAAGTTCATACTATCCATAAAGAAATACATACTGAAATTGTTAATGTATTATCCCAAAGTATAGCAGATAATTTACCATCCGTAATTACGTTTGGTTCAACAATCGAAGAATCCGGTACAGTCTACCCTACAACTATACAAGATTCTACTGATAAGTTTATAATTAGATTTGCATATGATGAAGCATCTATTTTTGATTCTGAATATGCTAAGAATTCATTAGGTCCATTGAGATTATTTGCAGAAAATAATGATACTGCATCAGTAGTAGAATATTCGTTCTCGTCATCACTACAAGGATTTGAGTTTAACAACTTACCAAAAGAATTTAATACAACCAATATACCGGATGTTGCAGTTAAAGATACTGCAGCAACAACTACACACCCAATATCATTTTATAAAATTGGTAAATCATCTGACACTGCAGATAATAGATGGAGTGAGTTCACTAGTTCTTTATCAGATGATAAATTAGTTATAAAGTTTTATGAAGACCCAACTGAAACAAAGGTTACATCGGTTCGTTCATTTAACATTATCTATGGTGGTAATTTAGATTTAATAAATGTTGGAAATTATATAACCGAAGGTTTATTTGAAAAACCGGCTAGTATTGAATATGATGATACACAAATAGCAAACGAAACTAATATAAAACATTATTATGAATTAACAACCAACTTTCCAAAATTTAGTAATGTATATAATTGGGGTGGTATATTTGAAGAAGAAGAAATTATCAAAGCAGATGGGACTACAGTTTTAATTGCAAGTGCATCGATTGGTGATGAGTTTAAATCATATTTTGTAAATGGTGCACCAGATACGGATGTTGTAAATACATTTATGGCGTGGTCTCACCCAGGTTCAGAATTACCAACGGGTTCATATGAAACAAGTTCTGTTTTAATTAATAAAATAGAACAACCTTTATTGTACAATTTAGCATTTCATTTAACAATGGAAGATGGTTCTGAATTTAGAGCATCGGGTGGTGTACACTTATTAGTACATGATATTGAATTAGATTGTATTAGATATGAATCAGTTTCTAAGATAGATGAAACTAAACATCAATTAATCAACTTAACCGGTGGATTAATTAATATTCAATCAATAATTGTTGAAATATTAGATGGTGAGTATAATACCTATGTTATCGATATGGAAACATCGGATACTTATTTCCTTTCAAATGGAGAGTTAAGTGTTAAGATTGTTACACACAACTGTTTCCCTGCAGGCACTAAAATTACGTTAGCAGATGGTACTCAAAAGAATATCGAAGATTTAACATTAAGTGATAAATTATTAACATACAATGAACTTACGGGTGAAAAGACTGAGGGTGCTATTGGTAATATTGTAAAGAAAAAAGAACACTTATTAATTAGACATAAAACAGATGATGGTAATGAGGTTAAATCTACTGCATTACATAAGTTCTATGTTAAAGATAAAGGATGGATTGCAGCACAAGATATTACATTAGATGATGTATTATTAAATAGAGATGGAAACGAAACTATTGTAATCGAAAAAGAAACAATTATTGGTGAAGTTGAAGTTTACCATATTTTAGATGTTAAAGATAATCATACATATTATGCAGAAAATCTATTAGTTCACAACTTTAAATATGGTGGTGGTTCTTGCTTTGTTGCTGGAACTAAAGTAACGATGGGTGATGGTTCTGAAAAGAATATTGAAGACATAATTGAAGGTGATATGGTTCTTTCATTTAATGAATCTACTTTACAAAATGAAGTTAAAAAAGTAATTGGTTTAAAAACTCCAATTCATAATGATTTAGTTAAATATGAATTTGCTAATCAAACTTCAATAGTATGTACATTTGACCATCCATTCTATGTTGGTGATTTGGAATTGGCATCTTATACTCCGTTTTTAACTAACAAACGTTATGAATTAAATAAAGAAGTTAAACAAATTAAAGCTAGTGATATGGTTTACTTATCAAATGGTGTAAGTAGAACTGCTATTAAAGATATCATAGAATTAGATGAAAAGGATACTCAAACATATATCATAACAGTAGAAGATAATCATAATTTTTACGCTAACCAAATTTTAGTACACAATAAATAAGGATTCCACTATGGCACAAATATATAAAACATTTACTAGAACCGATTTAGATAATAAACAAGTTGTAACAACAACTCCTACTATTAATCAACAAGTAAATACAATTCTAACTAATTTTATCCAATACATTAAGGATAAACATATGTAATTAAACTTACTTAAATGGTTATATTTTCTAAAGAAGAGTGTGAGTATATAAAATCATTCTATTCATTATACGATGAAGTTGATGGTATGGATACTCACACTCTGAATGGTATTCAAATAAAATTCAGAAAAGGCAGTTCTGCCAAATTCGTAACAATTGATAATTCTGAATTAAAGGATTTTCTCTTACAAAAACTTGCACCTTTAAAGGTAAAAAATATACCTACCATAAAAATTATGAAATATGGTAAAGGTGGTAGTTTGGCTAAACATCAAGATTTTTCCAAATACGGAGTTGATATAATCTATAAAACTTTATTAGTACAATTATCCGAATCATCTGATTACATTGGTGGTGATTTAATTGTAGAACATACGCCACAATCTAGAGTGATAGGTTCAATAACATCTATATCACCTACTGCAGAACATGAAGTAACTATTTTAGAAGACGGTGAACGTTATTCATTAGTATTATTTTTGTATGAATCAGATTTTGATATCGAAAAATCAATGTTATAATGTTTAAAAAACATAACTTTAAATCTAGAGGAATTGGAATTATTTCATCTATATCAATTCCAGTTGATACCTTTATTGGTAACTATTTTACAAAATCAGAAACTATATCAACAGAAAGTAGACTTATTTATGAAGGATGGGTTGAAACTAATCCATTAGGTAGATATTTAAATCATAATAGAACTCCAAATTGCAATTTAGAATTAGATGATGATAGTATTAAAATATATACCAATAGAGATATTAATCAATTTGAAGAATTAACTATAAACTATTTAGACGTTATAAAAATAATAGAATTACCCATAAGATTGACCAACAAATATGGAGTATTTGATTTTGATTATATTGAAGAAGATGTAATTATAAAACAAAATTTAATATGAAACTAATTTATAGTTACTCTACTAAAATGGGTAATTACGATGATAATGATTGGATAATGCTTTTATATAAAGGTGCAATCACTCGTTCAAAACAATTAGGATATACGATTAAATTATACGGATGTAATTTTGCATACGATAAATTAAAGGATGTGATAGATGAGTATGTGGATATTACAAATGAAGAATTTGTACTTACCGATGATTTAAAATTATACATACATTCAAACGAAGATTTGGATTGTGTTACAATCGATGGTGATATTATTTTAGAATCCAAATTAAATCTGCCAATTAATTGTGATATGATATATGAAATATCAGGAGTAGTTAAATCTAAAACACAAACTAAATTTCAAAAATATTTAGATATTTTTAAAGATTATGATATTTCATCTAATATAAACTACTTCAACTATAATACATCATATGCATGTAGTGTTGGTATTCTTAAATTCAACAATGAAGAAGTAAAAGAATTATTCATATCCACTTATTATAAATTTAGGAAATATTTTATAGATAATATTAAATCAGACAATCGTTTATTCAAAAAAGATGACCCTGCAATAATCGTATGTGAATATATGTTTGCGTGTTTGTTGGAGGGTACTGATTATATTGGTAAAGAATGTAATGGTATAAATGATTATACTCATTATATGTCTTTAACTAAGTTTACACCAACTGCTTGGAAACATATTGATTCTATTTTAAATCCATCCACTAAATTATTGTAATGAATTTAATATACACTTTTGATAAAAATGTAAATACAGATTCACATAAATTAGATGTGTTAAAATCATATTATACAAATAGTATAAACTCTGCTAAATTATTAGGATATAAAACTGAACTATATTCAAATTGTGATTGGTTTGATGATTTGGTAGATATTAAACATATAGTAACTAATCAGTTTGTTTTTTGGGATGCATTTAAAACTATACCACTAAATAGAAATGATGATTATATATTGGTAGATGGTGATGTTATATTTCACAATAGATTACCGGAATTAGATAATTCGATAGATGTATATTTTGATGGTTGGGAGAGTTGGTTAAGTATTTATGATGAATGTGTACATGAATTGGATGGATTGGGTATATCGGATATAATACCTGAATGGAAAGTGAAAAAACAAAGAGTTATGAATATAGGAACTCTTAAAATAAATAATCAGAAATTAAAGGAATTATATTTAGATAGATGGTTTAAGTTATATGAATTTTGTAAAGTTAGAAAAGATAGTTTATCTACATTCAATTTATGTTGTACAATAACATCTCAATATCTATTAACATTATTAGCAAGTGAATATGTTATTCATAATTTTTCAGATAGATTAAGAATACCAAATAATTATTATACACATTATGTGGGTAAAGAAAAATATAATTTACCAATTCCAAAAATCAATAAAACATTGATATAGTTATGATAAATTTAAAAGTAGCAACAAAGGTAGAAGTTAAAGAATCTCCTATACATGGATTAGGAGTATTTGCTATTGAAGAAATTAAAGCAGGTGAAGTGATTGAAGAATGTCATTTAATAACCCTACCATTTAAACCAGGAGAACAGTCATTCTTTCTATATGATTATAAATTCAATTATCCGGCAGAAGGTAAGTTAGAAGAATATGTATTACCATTAGGAAATGGGTGTATTTATAATCATTCCGATACTAACAATGCATATTGGAGAAATCACCCACAATATAAGGCATTTCAGTTTGTTGCTATTAAAGATATAAAAATAGGAGAAGAGATTTGTACTTATTATGGAGGAGAAGAATATTGGAAATTAGTAGAAGGATTTAAAAGTAAAAATATCAAATTATCTATAATATGAAAATTTATGTACACCACTATTATAGTAAAATACTTTTTTATAAATTAGCACATAATAGTAATAGTAAATTTATTGAAGTTGATTTAAATACCAATATTGGTTCTGCATATTGTAATTATAATGGTGTAGATATTGAATTTTATTTTAATCCAGAAATAAATGATAATTCGGATGGGTTGCATTTATTAGATTTCTTTTCAGCATTATTACAAAGATATACCGATTCTACATATATGGGATTAAATATTGGCGATGTACAAGATACACCAATAGTTAGTAAATTTGTAGAATTATTAGAAAATAAAAAAGATTGGATAATTACATTATTTAGAACTGAACGTATTCTAACAAAAAGTGATTTAGATACTACATTACACATAGATGAGTTAGAATTACAAATACAATTATTAAAAAATCACAAAATAATATCTGATAATTTATTCATAAACGATACTATTAGACATAAATTTCCAAACATTTATTTTGCATTTACAAATACAATATGGCAGTGGAATGAAATAATTGGAATTCGTTGGTACTATGAATATAAACAAATATTTGAGAAATTAAATTTTGATTACGATTTAATGTATTCAGTTCGTAATCATAAAAAATATAGATGTGATATATTAAAAGGATTATCCAAATTAAATAATAAAAAATTATTCCTACAAAGAACCAATTCAGCACCGGTAAGTAAATTTTATAATACATACGAAAATGAATTATCAGAAATCGATAACATTCATTTTAATTCAATTAATGGAACTACTGATTTTGAAGATATAACTTTAATACAATATCAAAGTGGATTGACTTGGGATTTGTGGTTTAGAATGTTATCAAAAGCAAAAGTTCAAATATTAGATGAGAGTTGGGCTCATTCTAAAGATGGATTTCAAAATCAATATTTTTCTGAAAAAACTTTAGGATTAGTTCTTGCAAATATACCATTTATATCTACACATTCTTATCCATTAGAAATGTTACAAAAAGTATTAAATATTTCAGAACATCCATTTTACAATGAAGCAAAATTATATAAAG
>Ga0222712_10004808_pt1 | contig 13969 bp, 16 predicted proteins | sample C33_657DmetaG_FD_165043 | JGI IMG/M metagenome (GOLD analysis project Ga0222712, IMG submission 165043) | Estuarine water microbial communities from San Francisco Bay, California, United States - C33_657D | ecosystem: Environmental > Aquatic > Marine > Unclassified | place: USA: California... | reverse complement strand
CTCCAGCGTAACCAGTATACCTTTTTAATGGTTTTTCCCATTGTTGAAGATATGCTTTTCCATACACATTTGTCAATCCTACTGAATATCTTTGTCCTAAACCAATTTCTTGATATGATAAAGGATTACCATAATTTGCTGTTCCGTTAGTGTCTTGTTGCTGGGTTACAGCTCTTAAATCCAATGTCATGTTATTGGTATAGACCACACCTACTGCCAAACTCTGTGAGGTTGATGTTTTATTTAAATTTGTTCCACTTGTAAATTTAACAAATCCTGTTTCACCACCAACAAACATCGATTTAACACTAACTTCTGCAAAAGCAGACATACAAAATAAACCAAAAATAACTGTTAATAATTTTTTCATTTCACACCTTTCATAGATTGCCAAAATATTCTTTCAGAATTAAAAATTTTTACTGCTTTTTCCCCAATATTTATATCAAGATTTAGATTGATATTTTTTATCATTAGTTCTTCTTGTTCGTTTAATTTTTTAGTAATTGATTTTATAATTTGTTCTTTAGTTTCTTTTGGTAACTCTTTATTTGCATAAACATAAGTACGAACAATTACACCATAATCTTTGTCCATTGTATAAATTAATTTTCCATCATTATTTTTAATATATTCACTACCTAAAGATGTTGCAGTACAATGAGCATCTATATGTCCACCCAATAAATCAAATCTAGCTTGCTGAGGAGTTTTATAAGGAACATGAATGTATTTAAATTTATAGTCTTGTGCAATTGTGTTTAACATTAGACCACAAATTCCTTTTTCACCTATACTTCCTATTGTGTATTGTTTTATTTGAAAATCTTTTATAGAATTTATTGAAGATTTATTGCTTACATAAATTCCCATTTTAGTGGTCGTTAACACAGCTAACAATTCAGCTTCTTTTGTTGGGTCATCAGGTAGATGATTAGTAAAAAGTGGAAGAATGTGTGTAGAAGTAGGTATTGTTATTGCAATTGAGTTTTTATCTTTTAGAAGATTTTTCCAAACAAATGTACCTTCTGCGCCTGGTACGGATTGAAGTGTAAATTCAGAAAAAAATATTTCTTTTAATACTCTACTTTGATGGTCTCCTGAAGTGTATATGGTTTGTGAATATGCAATATTATAAAAAAACAATAATAATAAAAATATTTTATTCATTTGATAGACCAGCCAAAGCTTCTTCTTTTGTTGATCCTGAAGAAAATGTTTTTGCACCACTAAGCTTCATAACGGTTACAAACGGCTGAACAGGTTTTTTGTCACTCATATCAAAAGTAAATTTAATTAAATCTAACAAATAATCTGTGTGATTAAAACTATTAAATAGTGCTAACTCTTGATAACCAAATCGATATTGAAAATCGTGTGCTACAAAATTATTTTCTTTTTTTATAAATTGTATATTAAAGAATGCATTTCGAACACCTTCTTCAATTAACATTGTATTTACTTTGTTTTGAATATTTAAAATTTCCTCGGTTAAATTTTCTTGGCACCAACTATTAACACTAGTAGAAAAACCAAAACTATTAATTGATTTATTTCCTACCGAAGGATTGGCATTGTAAACATTGCCAACACCATTTATTGCACCATATAGAATCAAAACTTCATGATTGGTATTTTCAGTAGGTTCTATAAATTCTTGTATAATATAATGTTTGTCGGTTTGTTGATTGGGCCAAAAATTAGAATCCATTTCTATGACTTCTAATAATGTTTGTTTAGTTATTTTTTTATAAGATATTTGACTAACTGGACTTGAATCATAACCACGGCCACCATTAGAAATAACTGGTTTTAATATTAAATCACCGGTCCAATTAATGTTTTGTATGTCCTGAATAGTAACAGGTTTCAATGTGTTTGGAATACTTAAACCATATTTTTGATAGATTGTATTTACTAAAAATTTATCTAAAAGTTTGGCATTGTTTTTGGGTATAGAATACACATCACAATAATCATTGAATTGTTGTAAACTTTTTTCGTTAAATATTACAAAATCCGAACTGATGGAAATATCAGAATGTAAATTAATTCCACATTCTTGAAAAAAAGAATTTTGTAATAAAAAACCTAGTGAAAAAATGTTGGTCATTCATTTGTTCCTGACCAAATTTCATAACCTTCATCTGTAACTGTAACTTTAGATATAGGATTTTCATGTGTATTGGAAAGATAAAATTGCCAAGCAATTTCTTTTGCTTTATTGTTAGCTTCTTCTTCCGTATCACACGTTTCATACGATCCAATGTTTGGATTTAATATTTTATAAATTGTTTTCATTAACTTATCGCTCCATATGTTGTACCAGAACCACTTGTCGTTGCTGAATTACCATTTAATGCAATTGCTTTACCTCCTGAACCACCAGCCCACGTAGCACCTGGTGACGGCCCAAGAATTCCTTGTGTGCCAGTTCCACCAGAAGCTCCCCAACCACCACCGCCGCCACCGTTACCGCCTTGGTCAAAATCGCTACCAACGTTATCAATATCAACTATTGAGTTCTCTCCTACATTACCTGCACTTCCACCTGTTCCTCCTACACCGTAAGGTGGTGTGCCACTTTTACCATCCCAACTTCCACGGCCGCCACCACCGCCAGCGCCACCACCTCTACCATATCCTTCGTTACCGGCTCCATAAAAGCCACCTTGGCCTCCTGTACCAGGCAAAATTCTTCCTCCGCCACCGCCAGCACCTTCGTAGCCACCAGGACCAGTATTAGATCCATTAGAACCAGATGCGCCTACTGCTCCACCAGAGCCACCTGCATAAATGCTCAAAATCTCTGTAAAACCGCCGGTGCCTCCTCCTGCACCGCCACCTCCACTACCAGCCCAAGAATTTACAAATGGACTATAATATCCGCCAGATCCTCCACCACCACCTCCTCCAGCAATATATGCTCCAGAATTATTGATTATGGTTGCATTAACTCCTAACGATATTGCTGGACCTCCAGATTGTCCAATTTTAACACTTGTGTCTGAATTCTGTTGATAACTTAAACCGCCGTTACCACCCCTACCAATAATGTATCCATTATTTGTTATTTGAACGCCGCCAGGAAAAGATCCTGTTATAGTCAAAGCAGCTGTACTGATACTATCTGACCAAATATATACACTAGGATTAATTGTTACTAAAGCTTGAGAAGCGCCATTCCAACCATTTGCTAATAGGTATGTTCTCAAATTTAATTCTTGTTGATTTGTAGTTATAGTAAATGATTGAGAACTAGATTTACCATAAAAATCAGCAGCAACACGAATTGCGCCTGAAGGTACTCCAGCCAATGTTCTTGGTGCCGTAGCACCTATCGATATCATTGATGTTGCTGTATTACCTAATTCAACACCAATATCAGCGCCCATTCGTATGGCACCGCTTGCCGGTAATGCCATTTTACTTCAACCTTTTTTTTATTTCTTCTACATCATCAGCCAATTCATTAATCGCTTGAATAATAATACCAGCAAGTTTTTCATAACGAACTGCTTTATATCCATCTTCTCTAATTGCAACCACCTCAGGTAATATTTGTTCAACCTCTTGTGCAATTACTCCTGTGTCGTGTTTCCTTACAAAATAATTATCTTCACCACCTCGTTTTTCAATAACTTCATCTTTCCAATCAAACATCACGCCACGCACTTTGCGTAGTTTATAGAGAGCATTATCAATTTCTTTTATGTTTTCTTTAAGGCGTTCATCAGAAGAATAAAAAGCAGTGATTTCATTGGTTGCACGAATTTCACCAGCTGTGCCTGAAGCAGCAGTACCAATACCTAATGAATTATGTTGAACATTATTATCTGTGCCAACGTTTTGATTGATTGTGTATTGGTTAATATTGTAAGCGTTACCTGTGGTACTGTGTGAAAAAGTTATTCCTGAATTCACCAATGTGTGAACAAAACCTGTTGTTGCTAATTGTGTATTACTGGTACTAATAGGAGGAGTTGAAGATAATGCAACGCCTGTGAAAGATGGATTTGCCAAAGGTGCTTTACGAGTTTCTAAATCTTGTAATGCCAATTGAATTGTATTTGCCGAAGAATCAATACCACCAAAAGGCGCAGTGAATGTAATATTATTGGCATAATAAGGATTGTTGATAAACCCGTCAACTTCAACTAATATGGCAGTACCTGATGGTGGAGAGGAAGAAAAAGTAACTATTGTATTACTTGTTTCTGTATATTCTGATGCAAACTGACGAACACCATCAAAATAAATTCTTAATTGTGAAGAACCTGGTGTATAAGTTGGTGTCGTATAAGAAAGTCCGGTTCCATTTGCTGTATATGTTAAGCGTGTAGAATTAATTGTTGTTCCTGGTGTTGCACCGCCGCCACCTCCACTTCCTCCTGGAGCCCAATAATATGTTCCTGGACCACCAGTTGTCAGCACATAACCAGCTGTTGTTCCTGTTGGTAATAAAGCAGTTAAAGCAGCGCTGGCTGATGTTGCACTGGTTCCTCCTTGTGATAATGCTAAAGGAGATGTTAATGAAAGGCTTGCAAAAGTAGGAGAATCAGATGTTCGCAGTGCTTGTGGTGTATTAATTGTTAAAGATGTACCAGATCCAACTACCGTGACACCATTTGTGCTTTGAAATATTATTCTACCATTAGATGTTGTTGCTGAACCAGAGGTACCAAACACGGTATTGATAGAAGTATTTGCACGATCATATGCCAAACTAATAGTATTGTTCTGTGTTGTGTTTACACCTTGTAATGTGGTGATATTTGTATTCTGTGTAACATTAACACCTTGTATAACAATTGTATTAGCTTGAGCAGATAAAGCTATTTGGCGAGCTACATTATCAACTGAAGAACCTCCAGCAAGTGTAATGGCTAAATTATATGCGTCTGTTGCTAATGTATCATAATAATCAAAAGGTAAAGGATCAGATAAATTTGTCGTTAAAATAACGTCACCAGGAAAATAAACTCCACCAGTCTGAACATTATAACCAGATGAATTGGCCAATAAATCAATTGTATTTGAAGATAAAGGTAATGTGTATGTGGTCATTATGTGATATTTGATGTTAAGTTTGCAACTAAATTTGGAGTTCCAATAATATTATTTAATAGGTAAGATTGTGTTCCGCCTAAATTACTAAATTGTTGTATAAAAGATTCATCTTCTAAAATTTGCATAGAATTTTGATGAAAATTCCAATCTTGTGTTCTTCTAGTATTTAAAACTGTTGTTGTTGAAGAAATATAATTTTCTAAGTTAGCTACTTGTGAACTAGTTAATGTACTATAATAATATGTGTTTCCATATACATCCGTGCCTATTGCTATACTGTTAGATAACTGTGTATTAAAAATTTGTAGTTGTTCATCGTTAGCTTTTAATATATCAGGTATAAAAAGGCTAGTAAAACAACCTAATATAATATCAGTATTTTGTTGGGGTTCATTAAATTTGGCTAAATTAATTAAAGAAATTTGGCCAGTGTTAAAGGAATAGTCATATGATGGAACATCAGGACTTTTTACAATATTTAAACCTGAAATATTATCAGTATGTGATTGAAAAGAATTCAATGAAATAATTAAATTATTGGCATATGCAAATACAGTTGCAAATTGAGCGTTTGCATTTGACACAGCCAAAGAATTAATTGCAATATTTGCTACACTAACCAACATAGAGTTGGTATTAATAGTGGTTGGATTTTGAAGATAATCACTTCTTACAATTGAACCAGATGCAATACAATTGGCTTGCCAAGGATATATCGTTCCAGAACTACTAGCAATTAAATTAATAGTATTACTAGCATTAGGTGACAAGTTGTCTGCATCACCAAATCGTGATGTATCAAAATTTAGTTGATATCTGTTAAATATTGTCATAATATTTTATTCAAGGCATAAAAGTAATAGGTGTACCAGAAGGACCTTTTGGAGTAGGATGAATATGGGTATTGTATATGATTCTCATTATAGGTGCACCACCAGTTGGATCTAATAATAATCCACCAAATACAGCAACAGTACCAACTACTACCGGTGCAGTAACTAAAACTGAAGCGTTAACCACACCAGGAACCGTTGGAGTTGGCGGAGGTAAGCCGGCGTTAATACCCCCTAGCGTAGTTATTCCAGCAACCGGATTCGCTGATCCTGGAATACCGGCATGAATACCAGTACCAGCTGTAACAGAACCTATTGAATGTACCGAATCTCCTTCAATTGCACCACTTACCGAAACGTCAGAGTTTACTTGAATCACATCACCAGCCAAAAATGAAATTCTGCCAGAAATTGGATTTAATACTTGCACACCCATATCTCCACCAGAAGATATATTTGTTTCACCTTTGACAACCAAATCGTAATTGCCTTCGACTAATTGTTCAAAATTTCCTTTAATTCGCTGTGTGCAATTTCCTTTGACTTCTAAAACTGAATCACCTTCAATAGTTACTGTGCAAAAGCCTTGTACTAAAACCTTTTTATTTGATACGGTGATTTCATATCCTTCACCCATAACTTTATGAACTTCAGTTCCGTCTGGCCGAATCTCTGTATATGTGCCTGAACGGTGTTGTGTACGAATACGCTCAGCTCCAGGAGTATCATCAAACTCCTGAAAGTGACCAGATTCAGTCTGCATCACATTGTTATAAGGATACTTTGCGTTATAAGCTGAAGCTGGTTCGGTCCATGCAAAGACACCTTCTGGTGTTGGTGGTTCTTTTATTAATTCTGCCATTATGCCATTTCGTATGTTTGAGTGGTATCAAAGGTTGAATATAAACTAGATGCTAAATTAGCGGCTTGAGCATCTGTTAGTGTGGTACCTGACGGATTCATAATAGAACTTAATGTTGTTGCAGGTAAAGATGTAACCTGTGTTGCCGTTGAAACAACTGTTGTAACTAATGATCCAGTAGATTTCAATAATGATTGAGCTTCTTTAACTACACTTTCACCATCATTACTTGTACCAGTAGCAGTTTTTACAATATCTGTGAATTGTGCACTAAGTTCAGCATATAATTCTTTTAAACAATTTGCAAATAATGCCAACAAACGAGCAGGCAAACTTAAAATGTAACTAATCAATGCATTAATTTTTTTAACAACTGTAACTAAAGCATCAAGTGCTTTTTGAACTTTCTTTAAAAGTCTTGTAACATCATCAACATATCTTTTAATTGTTTTAATTTGTTCAATTATGGCATTTGATCCTGGTGAAATACCAAGAGCCGCTAAAATTTCTTTAATAATTGTACGAATGGCTGTAATTGTGGGTTCAAATATTGCAGCCAAAGAAACATTTCTACGAACAAATAAAGTTGTATCACAAGCGTGTGACCGATTATTGTTTGAGGCCGCTATGCCTGTATTTTGTATGAGTCCAGCTGACAACTGTGGTTGTGTTGGGTTACCTGATTGTGGTGTATCACCAGTATTTGGTGCAACTGGTTTATTTGTTTCAACCACTTCACCGCCAGGTGTTATGGTGTAAATTGCTGTGACTGCAAGAGGATTAATATCTGCCATTTATTTTTGTATTCCTGGTAAAACACCCATCATGATTGGTGCTTGGCCTGAATCGCCATCCATAAAAAAACCAACAATCCAATCACCCAATCGTGGTGCAGAAAATGATTTTGAATTGTTAATTGGATACATTGGTTGAGCCCATGGTAAATCTTGTGTTGGTAGTTCACTTACATTATCTGTGTGCCAACCAAATATTCTAAGTTGACATCTTCCCATACCTAAAGGATCCACTCGGTTTTCAACTACACCGATAAACCAAATAAAACCATCTTTTCCTAAGAAATTTTCCATTATATTTTAACTATATTTTGCCAGATACCAGAATCATTATTAATACCACTATATGGTTTAGGTGTGCTATCTTTTGCAATTTCAAGAACAGTTTGAAATGCTGTTGGTTGTATAATGTGTCTTACAGCAGTCACCAAATATTTACCGGAGTAAAATTCATCCAAGCCTTTTGTTTCTGTAGTTGGTTTTAAAGTCAGTAAATTAAAGTTAATTGTTCGACCAACAGTAATTCCTGAATCACCAGGTATTTTAATTTTTAACACAGTATAGTTTGCCAATGAAATTTGTGCCGTTCTGTTTGGTACATATGTTTCAATTGCAATATCTTTTGCAACCCCACCATTAACTGCCTGCTTTATATATGGCTGATTTTGTTGAAAGGCGTTGCTAGTAGCTACCTTAAACGAGGCATTGTAAGAATCGGCATTTGTCAAACCTAATCTATTTTTTAATGAGTTTGTTGGGCTACCAGGATTTAATGTTTTTGCCTGAGATTTATATTTAAGATAATTAAAATCTGTAACCTTACTTGTTCTAGACATGATATCAAGAGATATGAGTCGATTTGACAATGTACCAGCATTAACATCATTCATCATATCATAAACTTTAACAAACTCATAGTCTAAAACACTTATTGTTTTTTCTTGGAATGATTGTGTTTTATCTTCTATACCTTGTTGTTGATATTTGTATGTGGTATAAATGTTATCTTTAAACATAGATTGTAAAGAACGAAAATTAAACCCGTCTTTTGTTTCAAAAAATAACATATCAGCACCAATTTCACCTGCACCTTTAGGCCTTGCATATGTTGATAACCAACTGATTGCTTCAAAAGGTTTGAAACGAGGCACAATAAAATCATTTATACCATTTGTTTTCTCAATTCGTATCTTCTCTTTTTTTACTTTTAATTTGTCAACTAATATATCAGTAATAACCTTATCAATCTCTTTACCTTTATATGACTTACTAATTTTGGTTTGTTCCGATAGTAATAATTCTTCTGAGCAAAAGTAAAATGTATAATATTCAGAGTTTAAGTTGCCAACAGGTTTTCTATCTCCTATTTTATACACTCGATATACTTGTTTATTTGTATTTGGAGCATTTTTAGATTTGGCAAAGGTTATTTCAACAAATTCATTTCCTGTCAAATCTAACAGCTCAATATATCCTTGAGCATCTACAATCGTGACATAACCAGACACAGAAAAACTGTAAATATCTTCATAATATGATAATTCTATTAACAACTTTTTCATTTCAAATCGTTGGCCAGAACCTGTTAAAAAATTAATAGATTCTAAAGAATAATCTTGTGGATAATATGCGCCAGGATTTTCTACATCGGTGTAAATGTTTTGGTCAATTTCAGCCATATTTTAAGCAGCCATTAAATCAGTAAATTGTTTTTCTAATTGGTCAACATAAGCAGAATTTAAAATTCTAATACTTCTCTTTGATTCATTTTCTTCTACCTCATAATCATAATACGTTACAGCAGATTTTGCAATTGTAATCGTTACACTTCCTGTTGGTAATGTATATGTAAATGTTCCTGTAACCAATGAGTTATATGTGGTTTGGTCAATAATAATATTTTTTACTGTTGTAGTCAAAGTATTTACATCATACTGTGTGATATTTTTTTCATAATGATGCACAGTTGAGTATGGATTGAATGATGAATACTTATTTGTTATATAAGCATCAAAGTCATTAGATGATAGTGGCCAGTCCCATTGTGGATCTGTAATCTGATTTGCAAACAACACCACCCAATACCGATAAGAATCACCATAATATTTGTATGCAACAATTTCAGGTGTATCACCGTCTTGCACATCATAATCATAATACACCATTGGATTATTTAATATTTCTGGTATAATGGAACACCGAGCCATCAAATCGGTCATAATAACAGAATTACGATTTGCATCCGTTTTTATAATTTTTGGTAATGTATTAAAATATTTCATTTTAATATCCTTGTTCTATTCTATCTCGTGTCAAGAGTTCGATTTCTTTAAAATTAATAGTTAATTGAATTTGAGTTGGTGCACCATCAGATTGAGTAGTAAAACCATTTGGTGCATAATTCACATCAATACTTTCTATAACACTTTTGGTTATTTTATTAATTTTTTTATTCTCTTGACCATTAAAAAAGAACTTTGGTGTAAAAATAGAGGGAGGTACAAAAAACATACCAGCTGAACCTGTAGCCAGTCGAGGAGCGGCATGAACTTTAAATAGTTTAATAATCTTTTCTACAGTTGCAGCTTCCTGTCTTGAATATGGTGTAAATGTAAAAGCCATTTGATAAATTCTAAAATCAATACCTTCAAACAAGATTTGTTGTTGTGGGTTAAAAGCGTAACCTTGACCTCTTAATAATAATTTAGCTGGTCCTGAATTAATGGCTCCCAAAACAGTTTTGGCTGCTTTGCCAATAATGGGTGTTTGTTGTGCTGCAGTGGCTAAACTTAATTTATCATACTGAGCTGCATATGTGAAGTTTACTGTTTCTGGAATATATAATGAAATTGTACCAACTGTTTTTAATTCTGGCTGAGTGAACTGAACTGATTTTAAAATACTGTTTGGATCTTCACGAAACTTAGAAATACCACTAGATAATTGATTGAGTGTTTCTTCAGGATTTGTGATTGCATTCGTGATTCCAGTGGCTGCTGCAGCGGCTGCTGACTTGGCTGCACCAAGAAGTTTTTCTGTTACTTCGTTAAATGTAGCAGGTTTGATTTCACTAATTGTAAATTGAACATAATGACCTCTGGTGGCTGATTGTAAATCTCGTGGATATTGTAAATCGGTGCGACCAAATGCATTTTGATAAAGGGACCCGAGAGGTCCGTTAACCACTGCACCAGGTATGGATACACCGCCAATGGATGTTGGTATTGAAATGATAGCCATTAGGTTGTCCTAAAAGAAAGATACATAATACTATATTTATGGCATATTCCGGACGATTTACACCTTCTAACCCTCAAAAATATATTGGGGACTACAAGAATATCATCTACCGCTCATCATGGGAGTGCTTGGTGATGAATTGGCTCGATAAAAATCCTAATATTATTTCTTGGGCTTCGGAAGAACTTATTATTCCCTATAAATCTCCTGTGGATGGTCGTTGGCATCGATACTTTCCCGACTTTCTTGTGAAGATGAGAACTAAAGATGGTAAGTTAAAAACCCTATTACTTGAGGTCAAACCAAAGAAACAATCTCAACCACCAGAACCACAGAAAAGAATCACTAAAAGATATATTACCGAAGTAACCACCTATGGAATTAACTCCGCCAAATGGAAGGCCGCTAAGGAATACTGTCTAGACCGTGGATGGGAGTTTCAGGTTCTCACAGAAGACCATCTCGGACTGTAACTAAATAATAAATGGCATCGAAACTTACACAATTAGCACGACAAAAGACTGCTTCGGAACTTCAAACGATGGGCCGAGATGCATATCGTTGGTTGACCAAGAAGATAAGTTCACTTGGTAACCCTACAGGTATTGCTTCTACGATTGCACGAGAAGATAGAGGCAATCACTTTTATAATGGTGGTTTATATTTCTTTTATTACGATCCAAAAACAAAAGCAGACTTACCATATTATGACCGATTCCCATTGGTATTGGTACTCAACATTGAAGCAGATGGTTTTACTGGTCTAAACCTACATTATTTACCAATTCAGTATCGAGTCGCCTTTTTGGATAAATTGATGGATTTTGCGGTGGTTGACGGCAATAAAGACATACAGCGTATGAATGTCACCTATGACATATTGAACGCCTCCAGACGGTTTAAAGAGTTTAAACCATGCTTCAAAAAGTATCTGATGAGCCATGTTCAATCAAAAATACTTGCCGTGCAGCCAAATGAATGGGACGTTGCGGCATTCTTGCCAATTCAACAGTTTAGGAAAGCTGCACCGGCCAAAGTGTGGCAAGAATCACTAGAACAGATACGATAAGGAAACAAAATGGCTGGTAACATTAGCGAATTCAAAGCAAGTTTTAGAAAAGACCTAGCACGACCAAATAGATTTGATGTCAATATTCCTGTTCCATTAACTTTGATACCTTATGTCAATAATGCAAAGAGTTTAAACTACCGGTGTGAGAGTGCTAATTTGCCTGGTCGGTCACTAGCAACCACAGAGCAAAAGATTGGTTCAAATCCTGTTGAGAAATATCCCTATCTTACAACATTTAATGATATGCAGTTAACATTTATGGTTGATGATGACATGAGCCAAAAGGTATTTTTTGACGCTTGGTTAAACTTTATTAACCCACAATACAATTACAATTTTAGATACAAAGGTGATTATGCAACAGTTATTACTGTAAATCAATATGATGTTACAAATCAAATATCATATTCTTGTAATTTATACGATGCTTATCCTATTTCCATTGAAGCTTTAGATTTAGATTGGGCAACCGATGGGTATCACAAACTAAGAGTTACATTTGCATACACATACTGGCAGAACAATTCATTGCAGGCTTATGGTATGCAACTGGTTGATGCTGGTCTCGCATTTGTTTCGGATGCAATTGGCGGTCTCGGAGGTAATGCGACTGGTGCTTTAGGTCAGGCTGGTAATTTTTTACCAAATGCTTTATCTGGTGGAAACACACAAGAACAAGAGAGAAGTGCTTTAGATTTAATAAATCAAAGAGATGCAAATAATATAATATGAAAAATAATTTTAATTTATTATAGGAGTTAATTATGGCTTTACCAAAACTTGATGTGCCGACATATGAAATTGAGTTGCCGGTTTCAAAAACTAAAATTAAATATAGACCGTTCCTTGTTAAAGAACAACGAAATCTATTGATGGCGATTGAATCGTCCGAATCGTTTACCATTCAACAGAACATTAAAGACATTCTGTATAACTGCACACTTACTGAAGGTGTGAACATAGAGAAGTTGCCTATCATTGATGTTGAATATTACTTTGTCAATCTTCGTGCCAAATCGGTTGGTGAGGTGGTTGAATCACGATATCGTTGTAATAATGTGGTTGACGATGTTGAATGTGGTAATATTATGGAGAAAGAAGTTGATTTAACTCAAATTCAGGTACAAATGAATGAGGATGTTTCGGCTGAGATTAAACTCACATCAAACATTTCAATTAAGTTAAAGTATCCGGAGTTTGGTATTGTAAAAGATTCTTTGCAATATGAAAATATTAATGATGTCACCTTTCATATGATTGCACAGAGTATTGAATACATTTATGATGGTGAACAATTCTACTACGCAACCGAATCAACACCAGAAGAATTAATGGAGTTTGTTGAAGGTTTAAACCAAGAACAATTTGGTAAGATAGAAAACTTCTTTAATAATCTACCAAAATTAAAAGAAACATTGGATATTAAATGTAATAAATGTGGTTTCGAACATAAAATTGAAGTAGAAGGACTTGAAAGTTTTTTCGTTTAACATTTCGTCATGACAATTTAAAGAATTACTATAAGACAAACTTTGCGTTGATACATCACCATAAGTATAGTTTGTCAGAGCTTGAAAATATGATGCCTTGGGAACGGGACATTTACGTTTCTATGTTGATTGCGTATATAGAAGAAGAAAACCAAAAGATACGGGAAAGACAAAGAAAATAGTAAATGGAATACGGCAAAGCTGAAGGCATACGAAAAAAAGGACTTGCAGGCCTCATTACCGATAATTTGGTAAAAGGTGAAGGCATTGGTTCGTCTTTTGGTTCTGCCATCTCTGATAGAACCAAAGCCACATTCACAGGCATTCAAGAATCTTTTGATCCACTCAATATCGCCAAGAAACTCACTGGCGGTTCAAATTTAGCACCAGCACTTCTCGGCCGTTTAATGGGTCGTAAACAATCCACAATAGAACATTTTGCCAAACCAAGAAAGAGACCTTCTGCACGAGGAGTTAATTTTGAAACTGGTGGTGAATTAGAAGAAGGTGGTGAAGCAACTGAAGTATTGGGAATGATTTATGAAGAATTAAAAATGGCTGAAGAAACTCGAAAGTCATTGGCCAAAGCCAGAAAAAAGAAGATGAAT
>Ga0222712_10004806_pt1 | contig 13974 bp, 17 predicted proteins | sample C33_657DmetaG_FD_165043 | JGI IMG/M metagenome (GOLD analysis project Ga0222712, IMG submission 165043) | Estuarine water microbial communities from San Francisco Bay, California, United States - C33_657D | ecosystem: Environmental > Aquatic > Marine > Unclassified | place: USA: California... | reverse complement strand
ACACCTCGCCCATTTAGCGTTACTCCAGAAGAGTTTGGCAACAGACACGAAGCAATCTTTGGCAAAAAGCCACCGCGGGTTCCTTATGTGTATGTGCCTCCTAAAAATGAATATGAATCACCAGATACTGATGTCAAAGACTCGGAACAAGGTGGCTAAGTAAGAATAACGGGTCTTTAGCTCAGTTGGTAGAGCGTCTGCCTTACACGCAGAATGTCATCAGTTCGAACCTGGTAGGACCCACCAAGATAAGTAAGTTAAAATTTTGCCCCTGTAGTTAAATGGTAGAACATCGGTTTTGTAATCCGAGGACGGGAGTTCGATTCTCTCTAGGGGCACCAAAATAAGGAAAATCATGAACGGCGAGTGGTGCGTATTTGACAGCAAGTTTAGCAAGGAATATTGCGAAGCAATTGTTGCCGAAGCGAATAAGATTCCAAGGCAAACTGCTACACTAGGTGTAGATGGCGCGGCTGAAAATAACGAATGGCGCAAAAGTCAAATAGCATTTATAGAACGTAGCATGCCGCAGTGGAGTCAGTTGTTTGATGACATTTGGAAGTTTGTATACCAAGCTAACAATGATTGGTTTAACTTTCACATCAGCAAGTTTGATTATATCCAGTTTGCAGAATACAACAGCGACATTCAAGGTGAATACAAACGTCACAATGATGTGTTTTACATGAACGGTGATCCATACTATCATCGCAAGCTAAGTGCAGTGATTCAACTCACTGACCCTGCAGAATACGATGGTGGAGATTTTGAAATGTATGGAATTGACAGTACTATTCCAACACAAGCGTTTAGAAATCAAGGTTCAATGATTGTGTTCCCATCATTTATTGACCATGCCGCGTTGCCAGTAACACGTGGTGTTAGAAACAGTTTAGCAATTTGGGTCGATGGACCCAAGTGGCGTTAAGTTAGACTCGGGTTCGCCTAATCTGGTCATGGCACCTCGTTTGGGACGAGGAATAATGAGAGTTCAAATCCCTCACCCGAGACCATATACGCGGTAGGACCAAACATTTAATGATTTCCGCGAAAGCCGAGCATTAGATGCCTACTGTAGAAACTCTCCATTACACACGGAGTATAATGTGATAAGTAGTGTGTAGCAGAATTTGGGGGATTAGCTCAGTTGGGAGAGCAACTGGTTTGCAACCAGTAGGTCGTCGGTTCGAACCCGTCATCCTCCACCAATAAGAACGTCATAATGTAGAGCGATGTATAAATAGTACAGAGGACTACATTATGACTATTTTCAACTGCTTACATTGCAACAAAGAGAATCCTGTTAAACGCAATAATGCAAATAAATATTGCAACAATACGTGCCAAGCAGAGTTCCAACTTGAACATGATACATTACCTAAGTTTTACAAGGGTGAAATATCTAATAGAAGAACATTGCATCGAATCTTGAAACACTTACACGGATATCAATGTGTAATGTGCGACAACAAAGGCGAGTATAACGGACAACCGTTGTCTTTACAATTAGATCATGTAGACGGTAATGCTAACAATGACATGCCAAGTAATTTAAGATTACTTTGCCCAAACTGTCATAGTCAGACAGAAACGTTTGTTGCTAAGAATAAGGGCAAAGGTAGGCAAGCATTAGGCTTGTCCAGGTAAGTCCACCAAAGGCAGCGTATGGGTTACATCATTCAGTATGAGTCGCAAGGTACCGCGGTAAATCCTTGGGCAAGCAATAGTACGTACAACAATGTAACAGGTGGTAGTGATCTACTAATGGGCCAGCCTCAAAACTTGTGTCCACCAATCCCCGTTTATACTTTTACGTGAATAAAGTAGGCAGCGGCTCGCGACCATAGAAAGAGCTTAGTACGTACGAACTTGACTACACGACCTCGTTTTGGGGTACGGAAACAATCGTAGGTGAGGAACGATAACCTATCTCCAGAAGATAAAAATACGTAGACAGAGTAGACAGCTCAGTTTAGGGCCTATGTGGTGTAGGTAGCTAGACACTTTATATAAACATTTTTGACGGGCAGTAAGCGCAAAATGGCTGCGCCCAATGTTCGGTCTCCTGGCAGAGGCGAACAGTTTAATGTGCCAGCATTGAACTAATATTGAAAGTGTTTTTATAAAGTTATAGCGGGTAGGGCGGCCACCACTCCAGTCTCATAAGCTCGGAGCATCCCAGGTTCAAATCCTGGACCCGCATCCAATTAAAATGCTACCAAGTTGTTTTTATCTAACATGTCATAACGTATTATTAAATAACGTGTGAGCAACATATACCATATCCCAACACCTGACTTTGCGCCTTCTGATTCAGATCGTGCTTGGGTACAGGACAACATTGTACCTAGACTGTTACCAGCGTTAAACATCATCAAAGGTGCATTTGATCGAGTAGACTTGCCACAGACTGTATTTGCAGATTGGCCACAACGAAGTGCAGTAGAACAACACTTTGCTGATCTTGGCCTACGCATCAGACGCTTTGCTGGATTTATTGCTCACACAAACCAAAACCCTCTAAACGCACATATTGATGCCTTTGTGCGCGGCACACCAATGGTGGCTCGTTTTAACATACCTTACTTTGGTTGCGAACCAGTTCGATTGGAATGGTGGGACGATGGAGTTGATTCAGATCGAATCGAAGAACGTGCTTTTACAGAACTTCGCAATGGTCGCAAGCATACAGCATACAGTTACAAGTCTACTATACCAGACTGGGGCACAGACTCAGCATACACTGTGATCAATCCCGGACCGGGATGGAACCGTACAGAAATTGCACATCGTGTTCAAGCACCCAAGTGCAACGAAAACCGTATCATCATAACAACAGAAATCGCCGAACAGATATCCTGGCCTGAATTGGTAACTCGTTTAGGTACTCTAGGCTATCATTGATAGACTTAATGATCGCTATAAAAATATATTATGGAAAACCATGATATAATAGTTGATTTCTATGATATATACTTGTATACTTGAACTATCAGTATACAACTGAATTCCAAGGCTCAGAGAGATTGGAAAACAACTCGCTTAACAAAGGAGAAATAAGCATGAAAACAGTAGGACAAAAATTAGAAAAATTCGCAGTTACAGGCGTTAAGCCAGGACAACCAGAAGATGCGTTTTATACAATCACAGACGAGAGCTTTGCTGGCAAGTGGAAAGTAATCGTTTACTATCCAAAGGACTTTACATTCGTTTGCCCTACAGAGATCGTAGCCTACGACAAGTTGGCACAAGACTTTGCTGATCGCGATGCAGTATTGCTAACAGGTAGCACCGACAACGAGTTCTGTAAAGTAGCATGGCAAAAGAGTCACGATGACTTGCGTAAGATCACACACCACCAGTTCGCCGACACACAGCGTGGCGAGTTGAGTTTGATTGAACAGTTGGGCGTATTCTATGCTCCAGCAGGTGCCGCACTTCGTGCTACATTCATCGTTGATCCACAGAATGAAATTCAACACGTCACTGTCAACAACTTGAACGTGGGTCGTAGTCCAGAAGAAACATTGCGTATTCTTGACGCATTGCAAACTGGCGAACTGTGTGCTTGTAATCGTACAGTCGGTGGAGAGACACTATAATGGCACAGAATAATGTAATGAGTGATAAATACTTGTATGGAAACTATCACTCATACATCATTCGTTTATAAATGGACACACTTGCCTACGGGCAAGTGGTACATTGGTTGTAGAACCGCTAAAGGATGTCATCCCCAAGATGGCTACATTAGTTCAAGCCAACTTATTAAACCGTTGATAAAACAAAATCCAACAGAGTGGAAACGAGAAGTCATCAAAACTGGTAGCCCAGAAGAGATGATTAAACTGGAAACTACTTTGTTGGAGTCATTAGATGCTAAACACAATCCAATGAGTTTTAACCAACATAACGGCGATGGTAAGTTTACCAGAACAGGTGTAAAAGTATCAGAGGACACTCGTAAGAAACAAAGCGAGTCTATCAAAAAGGTTCATCCTAATAGAGGCAAGCCAAGTCCTAATAGAGGCAAAGTAGCATCAGAGGAAACTCGTAAGAAGCAAAGTGAAGCAAAGTTAGGGAAGAAACGCAAACCATTCACAGAGCAGACAAGAGACAAGATTAGGCATGCAAAGTTAGGTAGTAATAATCCAAGTTATGGTAAAACACCAAGCGAGGAAACTAAAGAAAAACTACGCCAGGCTAATCAGGGTAAGAAGGAAACTTTTACTTGTCCTCATTGCGGTAAAGTAGGTAGTGGCGGTTCTATGACAAGGTGGCACTTTGATAACTGTAAGGAAACGAAATGAACGAACGAATTAGAGAACTTGCTCACGAGGCTGGATTGCCTACATACAATCCAGAAGGTATTCCAACTAAGTTAGAAAAGTTCGCCGAGTTGATTGTGAAAGAATGTATTGGTTGTTGTGAGCAAGTTATCAGCGATCCTGTTCCTGAAAGTGTTGATACTTGGTTGAATGGTGGGTCGCAATGTATTGACGAGATTAAACAACATTTCGGAGTAGAAGAATGATTGACTATCACGAAGCCGTTAGAGAAATGCACAAAGGCAATGTAGTCAAGTATGTTGGCACAGTCAACGGCAATGTAATGACAGACAAAGGCTGGAGTTGGTGTATGCAACGAGGCGTCATCTTTGTTCATAAGGATGGTAAGGTTGTGCCCAAGAGTTCTGGCAATATGGTTTATGATCCAGACTTTCGGTATGTGCTAACTGGTGAAACAGTAGATCCAAGAGGATGGCCCAACAAGCCACGCAAGTATCCAGAGATTCGCCCAGTAGATAAAGAAAGCCGTAAAGAGATTAAATCAAAGTTGGGTTATAGTAGAATTGGATTAGGAAATGTATAAAGGAGAAACAAAATGAGTTTTATTGAAGTAGTTAAACCGGCATTACCAGATTATGCCAAAGATACAAGGTTAAACATTGATTCGGTGTTATTGCGTAGCACTCTCGATGCTGATGTAGCAATGGGGTGTGCCGTGGCGGCACTGGCGGCAACTGGAAATGGTAAGTTGTTGGGCATTATGCTTTCGGACAATCCAGTATATGCCGAACCTGCGATGACGGCCGCGTCAATAATGGCGGCTAACAATGTGTGGTACCCATTCGTTGAAATGGCAGACGATCCAAGCCTAAAAGGCCTGCCAGCACAGTTACGCATGAACGCTATTGCAAGTCATGGCGGAACTACCAAGGCAAACTTTGAAGCGTTCTCTCTTGCCGCAAGTATTGTGGGAAAGTGTCATTTCTGTGTTAAGGCACACTACGACACATTAAAGACAGAAGGCTATACTGTAGAACAGCTTCGTGACATTGGACGCATTGCCAGTGTTATGAATAGTGTTGCCAAAGTACTTAACAGCTAATAAAGAAAGCCCATAATGGGCTTTCTTTGATAAAAATTATCTTACAACAGTAATTGGTTTAATTTGATCTAAACCTTTTAATTCTTCTAAACTAGTAACTTTTATATTTGGATAATGCAATAACAATCTTGAAGTGTTTTCGTTGTTAAAGTTTTTGATACCAAGTATTAGTTGGTCATTTTTAATTGTAGCAAAGCATCCGTCGATATCGGGGACAACTTTTTTAGCATCCTCTTCAAATTTTGAAAGATTAACAAGCATATCATACAATCTGGCTGTTCGATCTAGTCGACCCACATAGTATAATGTGTCACCTACCTTACGAACAATATCACCAGTTGCAATAAATCCGTCGCGGCCAATGCGGCGCTGAATCCAGTTGCTATTAGCAAAAGACGGAGTTTTTACATATAAAGTGTTGTCAATGACTTTATAATTACATCCAGGTATACGCAGTCCCATTGGTGATTGTCCATTGTCATCAAACATGTGTTCTATATTTTCTTGGTCAATGGTATTCACAAAAAGAGGAGGTAAAGCCTCGGATAGTCCATAAACATTATGAATTTTTTTTATCCCTTTATCTAACAAGGCAGTTACAAATTCTTTGGGTATAAGTGTACCGCCAGAAATTACATCGGTGATAAAACTTAACCTGTGTGTTTCCCATCTGGGATCGTTCCTTAAAAACTCAAGTGTGTATGGGAAAATTAGACAAATCTCTGGTTGATACTTTTCTAGTAGGTCCCAAAAATTGTAACGATCTGAGCTATCTATTCGGTTTGCTATAATATAACATCCTGCCATCATTGTAGGTAATAGGTTCACTGACACCACGCCAACATGATTGAATGAAGAATATATTAAGGCACGTTGCCCAGTACTGTAAAATAATCTTGCACTGTGCGCTGCCGCAATCATTAGGCTTTTGTGTGTATGACAAAATCTCTTGGGTTCTCCAGTAGATCCTGACGTCATTGATTCAATCAGATAATCGCCTGGTTCGCATAATGGTTGAAACGCAATACCTGCAGTTTCACTGTGAACACTATCAATGTCGATTTGCATAATTTTCCAAAAACATGGAGCTATTTTATTTAAATCTGTACCTATCAGTACAGCAGTAATTCCAAACTCTGCTGGGTTGAATAAAGTATCGGGATCATTGAACAAGTTACTCTGAAGTCCACAATATGTCATACCTTGTTCGGCTATAGCAACAAAGGCTGCAAAATGTTCTATAGTCTGATGTTCGTAAATGGCAATACAGTCGCCCTTCTTTAAACCAAGTCTTGAAAACAATTTATGCCAGCAATCAACAAGGTCAATGAGCTCGTTGTAATTAAAGATGTTGTCTCCACAGTTAAATTTAGTTTCTTTTGCAATACTGTGTCGGGTAAAAGTTTTATCGTTCACTTGGGCTATCCTTTTTCAAAATTACATGATAAATCTTCTTTACAGTATTAGCACTGTAAGCAACAAATATCCCAGGAAAAACTCCATGTATAAAAGAAGCCAATGCAGCCATCAGTAGTTTCCATCCATACACAAACGCAAATTTACCGTGCTGGTAATATGTTTCGTTATTTTCTTCAAGATGTTTTTTACCAATTTGGTTCATAATGATATTTATCAAATTTTCATTGACATCGCCAGGCGATTATTGTATAATACAGTAATCGCTTTTCTTTTGGAGATACTATGTTAGAGTGTTTAATTATTGGTGACAGCATTGCAGTTGGAACAGCAAATGTTCGGCAAGAATGTGTTAGTTATAGTAAAGGTGGATGGAATTCCTGGCAATGGAACAAGCATTACATTGTCAATGAAAAGAAGGATCTAACTGCCCAAAACGTTATCATTAGCTTGGGCACAAATGATCACAAAGGGGTAAAAACTTTTGACGAATTGATGTATATGCGTAGGAATGTATCTGCTGGTCGTGTATACTGGATCTTGCCTCCATGCAATGACAAGTTCTGCAAGCCAAGCGTCAATGAAATTGTGGAAATTATTGCTAAAAACTTTGGTGATACAATTATTAGTACTAAACGCTTACAAGCAGATGCTATCCACCCTAGTTGGGCCGGGTACAAAGAGCTAGCAGAGCAAAGTAAGAAATGATCTGTTGTATTTTGCAACGCCACTTGACAAGAAGCTGAACCTGTTGTATACTGTAATTAACTAGAAAGGAGTGCAAGATGAGAAAAGGCGAAATGTTAGCGCAAATGTTGCACATTGCAACCACTGCTCACCATGGGCAGTTTGATCGAGGCGGTAATCCTTACATTCTGCATCCACTGAAAGTTATGCACTATCTCAAGTCAGATGACGAAGAGCTGATGTGCATGGCCTTGGGGCATGATGTAATTGAAGACACTTCAGTCACTTATCGGGACTTGCGTGAAGCAGGTATCAGTGAACGTGTTATCGACGGCATTCGTTGCTTGACCAAGCAACCAGGTCAGACCTACGATGAGTACAAGCAAGGCGTGTTTGCCAGTGAAGATGCCATGCGAGTCAAGATGGCCGATCTGCGTCACAACACAGACATCCGACGCCTAAAGGGTGTCACTGAAAAAGACATTGCACGTATGGCCAAGTATCATCAGTTCTACATGGAAATCAGAGCACGCCTGGCCAGTTAAGCACAGCAGATTCCAATTTGGGCATTAGTTAGAACACTAATGGTACTAAGTAAAGTTAGGAGATTAATTCAAATCATGATCAAAAAATTTATATTTTTACTATTTTTTATGGCAACAAGTTGCTATGCTCAGCAACTTATAGTTGTTCCAACTGCACCCGGCGGTTCAGTTGACACATTGGCCAGAAAGTTTGCACAGTTTGTTGAATTGAAAAGCAACAGAGCAGTTCAAATCGAAAACGCCGCTGGCGCCGGTGGAAACATAGGTGTAGCAAGATTTTTAAAGACCAGGCCAAACACATTAATGATCACCAGTGGCAGCTGGTACATTTCTATAAACGATGGAACGTTTAATTTGGAAGATTTTAAACCTGTTGCAATTTTAGCAGAATCACCATTCTTCCTGATAACCAACTCAAGTCAAAATTTAACCTGTGAAAAACTAAAATCAAGTAAAAGTCAATACTTCATGGGCACTGCAACAATGAGCCAAACAGAGATGGTTGGTAAATCTCTTATTAAGAAATACACCAATATCGAAAATGTTCCGTACAAGGCTGTCAAACCTGCCACCATGGATCTACTAGGAAATCATATTAACCTGGCCATGATAGGTGGTGCGGAAAATGCAGTCGCCCCATTGGTCATTATTGCAAACAGCACTGGCCGCCGCGTAAATGGAATTCCATCATTCTCAGAGTGCTTGGGAGTAGCCTCAAGTGGTGTAACAGCAGATTTCATCGTGGTGGCTCATAAAAACAGTGATGAAGCATTTTTAAAAGAAACAGAATCGCTGGTATTAGAATTCCTTGCTTCCAAAGAAACACAAGATTATTATCAACAAACTCTAATGCACAATCCAAACGTGGTGCTAAAGAACATAGACTCAAAAGTTTTAGAAAAACTTAACCAATGGCAAAAACTTGCGAGATAACTTATGTTTTTCATTGACGATCCTGAATACACCAAGCATGGTTACTATCTGGTAGACGGAACAAAAACTTTCAGTAAGTTCGAAGCTTGGCAATTGTCAGGGCATGACATTGATAAAATTCAATTTATCTTCAATGATGATGTGTTTGGTGCAATCGATACCACCAAAGAACCTGAAGAAGACATATACGAGCTGTATCGCCAACGAGCAGAGCAGTTGAGAAAAGACTATGATTATATTGTACTGATCTACAGCGGTGGTATAGATAGCCATACTGTACTAGAAACATTCCTGGATAACAATTTAAAAATTGATGAGATTTGTACGTTCTCAAACAACGATGTCCAGGGCAAGACTGAAAAGTTTAATCAGGAAATCTATGGCGCGGCAGTCCCATTTGTTGAAACTTTGGATCTCAAAAAGTTAGGTACTAAATTTAGACTTGTAAACATTGGGCAAATGGTCATTGACCAACTGTCTGACACGCACCATTTTGAAAACTTTCAGCACTACAGCTTGTCTACTCCGTTTTGGAGAACTGCTGTCAGTAACCAAGTGTTAAAAGCCAACATTGCGGAACATAGGAAAATAGTTGAATCGGGCAAGACAGTTTGCTATGTATGGGGCCACGAAAAGCCCACACTACGAGTATCTGACCAGAAATATTGTCTGACAATACCAGACACATTCTCAGGCAGTTTTGGTGCAAAGCAATACAATAACAGACAGTTATTAAAAAATAGCTTTGATAATTTTTACGACGAAGCATTTTACATCTGCAGAGAATCGCCAAAAATATCTATCAAGCAAGGTCACATGCTGGCAAATCTAATGCTGTCATTAACAAGCGATAGCCCTGTTATTAAAAAATTCTGGGAAATCCCTATTTTTGGACCATATGTACAATACAAAGATCTAGGAGTGCAGACCGATTGGTTGTCAAAGCCAGCCGTTGATAAGTGCATATATCCTCGGGCAATAATGAGCAGATTTGGCGATGATAAGTTATATACTGGCAGTACAATTTATTCTAAAAAGGATGATTGGTTTGCATTGTCCAGTCACGAAAACAGTATAAAATTCAATCAAAAAATGAAACAGCTTATTACAAACAACACTGGCTTATATAAATTTCGACGCAGGGATCTTAGAGATCCGTCTGCTGGCAATTTTGCATTTAGTACTTCAATTATTTGTAGTCAATTTTACCCATTGGTAAACATACCTGAGAAACCCGAGACCACATAATGTTTTTTTTAGACAATCCCGAATATACCAAACACGGCTACTATCTGGTAGACGGAAAAGTAAAAACTTTCAGTAAGTTTGAAGCTTGGAAGCTGTCGGGTCAAGATCTTGACAAAATTCAATTTATCTTCAATGATGATGTGTTTGCCACTTTTGATACCACCAAAGAACCTGAAGAAGACATTTATGAATTGTATCGTCAGCGAGCAGAGCAAATAAGAAAAGACTATGATTATGTTGTGTTGATCTACAGCGGCGGAATTGACAGTCATACTATCTTGGAAACATTCTTAGATAACAACATTCATTTAAACGAGATTTGTACGTTCTCAAACAACGACGTTGAATCTAGAACCAGTAAGTTCAATCAAGAAGTATACAACTCAGTTATACCATTTATTGAAACATTGGATCTTAATAAGCTGGGAACTAAATTTCGTCTACTTAACATTGGACAAACGATCCTAAATCAGATGTCAGATGATTTTCACTTTGAGAATTTTGAATACTACAGTAACATTCTCACAGTGTGGCGTACTGCTGTCAACAGTCAAATTTTGAAATCTAAGATTCTAGATCATAGAAAGATAGCACAAGAAGGAAAAACAGTTTGTTATATCTGGGGATATGAAAAGCCTAGGATTCTGATTAGAGAAGACAAGTATGGGTTTGTGATTCCGGATGCATTTTCCGGAGGCATGGGTGCAAAGCAATACATCAATAATCATTTGTCAACTGGCGATGCCAATAACTTTTATGACGAAGCATTTTACATCTGCAGGGAGTCTCCAAAGATTGCAATCAAGCAGGGACATATGCTGGTAAATTTAATATCAACCATGACTGTTACAGATACCAGACTAAAAAATCCCTGGGAGATACCAATTTATGGCCCATACATTCAAGCCAAGACTTCTCCGGGCATTGATGGATTGTGGTTAATCAAACCGGCTGCTGACCAGTGCATCTATCCTCGGGCAATAATGAGCAGGTTTGGCGATGACAAGGTATATGGTGGTAGTACAATTTTTTCCAAAAAGGATGATTGGTTTTATAAATCTGGGCATGAAAACAGCAACAAATTTATTCAGAAAATGAATCAGTATATCAAGGCAAACACTGATTTGATTCTTTGGCGCCCAAACAGTGCAAAGGATCCCAATGGTAAAAAGTTTCCATTTGCTGTAAAATCCGTCCACAGCAAATTTTATCCACTGGCACCAGTCCCGCCACCAGTGACTGAGTAAAATTGAATTGAGTGATTGACTACAAAGTTGCAATACTAAATAGTCAATCAAACAAGGTATACCAATGGAATTAATTAAAGATAACTATCTTCGAGGACATGGAACAGGACCAACGTGGCATGTTGACATTGATCCTCCTACTAGAAAAGTGAAATCATATTTCGAAGAAACATTACTTACATCTGAGTATATGTATGCCAATAAAACTGGCAAGCTGATGTTGATGTTGAGTGGCGGATTGGACAGTGAATATGTTTTCAGAGTCTGTCAACATCTTAAATTTGAGTTTACTCCAGTTATAGTTAGGCTAATGGGCAAACATGCCAAAAGAGACTACAACTATGCCGACACAGTACAGGGCTTTAAACTTTGCAATGCTTTTAATATCAAGCCATTGGTAATTGAGTTTGACTTTGATAAGTTTTTTGACAGCGGCGAAATATTTGAAATGATGCACACTTGGCGCTGTCGCGGAATTGGTGTGATTACTCTTTTAAAAATTGTTGAATCACTTGATGGTTTTACGATAATGGGTAATGATCCGCCTTACATGAGATTCAATGAACAAGTTGGCCAATGGCAACTTGAAGAAGAAGAATTGATTCACACACTATTGAGATTTTACCAAGGTAAAAATCTAAATGGCTGTCCTTTCTTGTTGTCGTATACTCCTGAGATGATGCTGTCGTTTCTATTAGATCCTCATATCGTTGATCTAGCCAATGGTAAGTACGCTGGTCGCACTGGTACGAATTCCACCAAATCCTATGTGTTCAATAACGGATCAGGATTTAACATGGATCACTATGACTTTGACCTTGCAAAAAAAGTTGCAAGTAAGGAAGTTACCGGCGTAGCGATGCCGAGATACAAGCAGAACGGTTTAGAAGTGATAATTAAAATTCCGCATTTTTATAAAAGGATCCGTCAGGAAATGGCATCTAATACTGCGACTCCTTTGTATAGAGGATGCTATAAAGAGAACTATCACGATCTTGTCAACCGATTGTCAATTCATCAGTGAGGCAGGGCATGTTTATAAATCCACCTGAACTTTATGGGCACCACTCTGCATTGAATCAAGGAAATTTTGTAACCGAAGACAAAATCGTTTGCAAAGATAATTCCGGCGTCAGTTTAAAAAGCAGAGAATGTCCTCATAGAGGATACACCATGCACACACCTGGTGAAGTTGTAAAAAACATTGTATGTAAGATGCACGGGCTTGCGTGGTCCAGTGACGGCTTGCCTTGTCAAGAAAAATCCTACTGTAACCACTCATATAAATTGCATGATCGCGGCAGCTTGCAAGTGGGAAAATCTGGTTTACTGTTTAAGAATTTCATTGAACCAGTTGATGCTGAATGGGTGCAAGTGTTAAGTGAGCAAACTGATCTCAAGTTTGATCGAATTCTCAGTGGTAAAAGTACAGGTAGTTGGCTATGGTTTATGGAGCAACTCACTGATGTGTTACACCTGCGTCAAGGAGGAATACATCCGAGACAATCATTGGAAACTCCACTGAGTACAATGGATCTAGACGTTGGGGATGGTTATGTTACACAACTATATAAAACGCCAACTGGTGGTACAGGATATTGGATTTATATATTCCCCGGATTTGCAGTTGAGTTTGAACCTGGCAAATTGTTGATCAATAGAGTGATCCCAGATGATGTTAACACTGAATTTGGATTTACATGGGAACTACAGCTATACTATTCACCATCAGTTGATTCAGTTGAACGAGAAGAGTGGGAAAAGCAAATTGAAGTTTTCATGGAAGATGTTGAAGCCGTGGAAAAAATCAAGAGACCATTTTTCCCACTGAGACACACAATGACTGATCTGGAAAAGCTAATGTTCCATTGGGGCGAGTGGTATTTGAAAAATTTAAACACTGCCCCTAAGAAGTCAAAAAAGACTTGACAAGTGTCTGAGTTGATGTTACAATAAACACAAGCAGGAAGAGAGTAGCAGAGATGCTACTTTCTTACTAAAAAGAAATTTTAAAAATAAGTCAGAAAAGACTTGACAACACAAGGAAAGTACGTTACAATAGATACATGATGCAACAAAAAGCAATTTGTCCAAAAACGCAAGTTTTTGTGCTTAAGAGCTAATCGTAGCAATCTAAGAGACTAAGTAAAAGTACAATGCAAACTAATATGACAAACATATCATCTTTATCGAAACAGCAACAATGGCGCTCAATCCCGAGCATGTCATTCTGCCCTTCCTTTAACGTGAATTATAGCCGTCATATTAGAATCAGGGTCCTAGAAGGAAGTGGTTACGCATAAAGTGTAATCCACAAACTCCAAGGACCCTAGGACTAAAAACCCTAGGGTTTTTCTTTATAGGAAACAATGACAGATATAAAACGAAAACAAGAATTAGAATTAGCATTTACAAAACGGTACACGATGTCTGACTCGGACTTCAAGAGATTGATTCAAGAGAAGATGGAACGTGCTAGATTGTACGCTAAGATTCAAGAAAGGAAG
>Ga0222712_10004805_pt1 | contig 13976 bp, 14 predicted proteins | sample C33_657DmetaG_FD_165043 | JGI IMG/M metagenome (GOLD analysis project Ga0222712, IMG submission 165043) | Estuarine water microbial communities from San Francisco Bay, California, United States - C33_657D | ecosystem: Environmental > Aquatic > Marine > Unclassified | place: USA: California... | reverse complement strand
GCCGGCAATGAATCTGGCGTCGAAGTAATCAACGTACCCGAGCGCCACGTCGCAAGCCGCGGCGAACGCGGTGGCTACTCGCGGGAGAATTTCGAAAAAGCCCGCGACGCGTTACTCGCTTGGATGGCGGATCAAAAACCCGCGATCGAAGCCGCCGGCGAAGCCTACGGCGTGTATTGGAACGCGCCCTACGTACCGTTTTTCATGAAGCGCTTCGAGGTTCACGTGCCCGTAAAAAAGACCCAAACTCTGCCTTGAGCGAAAACGGTGGGTGGATGGGAAAGCGTTAAAAAATCAATCTGCCTAGATGGAACTCGAAGCCATTTCTCGGCGCAGCGTGATCACGCATTCGAGGTGACGCGTTTGCGGAAATAGGTCGAAGGGCTGGACGTCGGTGAGCACGTAACCGACCGCGAGGAAGCCTTTGAGGTCGCGCATCTGGGTCGCGGGATCGCAACTCACGTAAACGACCGTGCGCGGGCCGAAGGCGAAAAGTTGGTTGAGGAACGATTCGTCGCAGCCTTTGCGCGGGGGATCGATGATGACAGCGGTGTCGGCGGGCGCGAAAACAGGATCAAGGCCGGCGAAAATCGTCGCGGCGTCGCCCGCTTGAAACGTAGCGTTGGTGATGCGGTTAGCTTCGGCGTTTTGGCGGGCGAAACGGATCGAGGACTCACTGAGTTCGATGCCGGCGACGCGTTCAAAAGCGGGCGCAGCGCTGAGTGCGAAAAGTCCGCTGCCGCAATACGCGTCGACGAGAAACCGCGCGCCCCCAGCGGCGGCGCGCGCGCGCACGTAGGCGGTGAAGGCGGGCAAGATAAACGGGTTGTTCTGGAAAAAATCGCGCGCGAGGAAGCGGAGTTTTAAGTCACCGACGGTTTCGGTGATGATCGCTTCGTAGTCGGTGGTGACTTGGCCGCCGGCGTCGCGGAGCAAGAGCGTGGCAGCGCGCACATATTCGCCGGTCGCGGCGCGGGTGTGGATGGCGGCGCGCGCGGCGGGGAGCTTTTCATTGATGGCGTCGGTCGCGATGTCGCAGCGCGGGACGTCGATGATGTCGAAGCGCGTGCCTTGGCGCAGAAAGCCGATGGGCGGCGGCGTGGCCGGGTCGCGCGGCGGGTTAAAATGCGGGGTGATTTTCGAGCGGTAGCCGTAGGGTTTGGGCGAACCGATGACGGGGTTCACGGCGTGCGTGACGCCGGCCATGTGTTCGAGCAATTCGGCGACTTGGCGCTGTTTCCACAGGAGCTGCTCGGAGTAAGTGAAATGCTGATATTGGCAGCCGCCGCAGCGGGTGAAGAGCGGGCACACGGGTGCGATGCGATGCGGCGAAGGCGTGAGGACGGAAACGAGATCCGCCTCGGAGTAATTCTTGTGGTTGCGAAAAATGCGGGCGCGAACGCGTTCGCCGGGCAGACAGAAAGGCACCATGATGACCCATTTGGCGGTGGGGTCTTCCGGATGCGGAACGCGGGCCAGGCCCACGCCGTGATTGGTGAGCGTGGCGATCTCCAGCTCGAGCTCGGTGTGATACGGGAACGGGAGGTCGTTGGATTTCTTTTTAGGTTTTACCACAGGAAACACAAAATACACGAAAGCGAAGAAGACGAAGAGGATTCTTTTTTCGTGTGTTTCGCGGGTTTCATGGTGCGCTGGAGGCGTGGCTCCCGAAAAAATCACCAGTCTCCAGAATCCGCGCGTGAAACAACTCGTGAAATTGCGCGACCGCCGGCCGCGCGACGAAGCGGGCGTATTTCTCGTCGAAGGCTACCGGGAAATTCGCCGAGCACTGGAAAAAGGCGTGAAGCTACAAGAAATTTATTTTTCCCCCGACTGGTTTTTGGGCGAGAACGAGCCGGCCTTGATTGCGCAAGCTGAAGCGGCCGGCGCGGTGGCGTTTGAGCTGACGAAAGATGCTTTTGCCAAAGTGGCTTATCGGGAACGGCCCGATGGATTACTCGCGGTGGCGCCGCAATGGCGGCGGGCGTTGGCCGATCTGCCGGAGAAGAAAAATCCCTTTTACCTCGTGGTCGAAGCGATCGAGAAGCCGGGAAATCTCGGCACGATTTTGCGCAGCGCGGACGCCGCGGGCTGCGACGCGGTGATCGTGTGTGATCCCGTGACGGATATTTTTAATCCGAATGTCGTGCGCGCTTCGACCGGCGTTTTGTTTTCCGTGCCGCTCGTGGTGGAAGAAAGCACGCGCGTGCAGGCGTGGCTGCGGGAAAACGGCGTGCGTTCCGTGGCGACGACGCCCGCCGCGGAAAAAATTTACTCAGATGTCGATCTACGCGGTCCGCTCGCGGTGGTGATGGGCAGCGAACAATACGGTTTAAGTAAATTCTGGTTGGAAAACTGCGATGTGCCCGTGCGCATTCCGATGGCGGGACAGGCGGATTCGTTGAATGTCGCGATGGCGACCATCATCACGCTGTTCGAGGCCGTGCGACAGCGGGACGGCGGGGAAACTTAAACCGAGGTCGGCGGCGCGAGCCGATTCACCAGCACGCGATACGGCGGGAGCAAAGCGAACGCCATGAAAAGTTTTACGCCAAGATCGCCCACCGCGAGTGGAAGCCAAGCAATCGCCGAACCCGCAAAAGCGACACCGAAGAAAATCGATGTGTCGACGACAGACGCCGCAGCAGAACCAAAGAGCGGTGCCTTCCACCAACTCGCGCGACGCAGCCGGTTGAAGACGGCGACGTCGAGGAGTTGCGATATAATAAAAGCCGCACCCGAAGCGAACGCGATGCGCACGGGCGCAAACAGCGCGGAAAGAATCAGCCCGACCGAAAAACCCACCCAAGCGACGCGGCGCGCGAGCGCAGGACCGGAAGTGCGGTTGCAAACATCGGTGACAAAATACGCCACCGGGTACGAGAACGCGCCCCACGTGAGCCACGGATTGATGGGAAACTGCACGAGTAAATTGGACACGAGCACGATCGCGGACATCGCGAGCGCGGGCGGAAGAATTTGGCGGACGGTCATCATCGAGAGACGGAGGAGAAAGTTGATTTTTCGGCGCGAAGCGAGGCCACGAGTTCGGCGGTGCCCGCCGCCATGCTGATGCGCGGCACGTAACCCAGATCGCGACGCGCGGCGGTGAGGTCGAACCAATGATCTTTGGCGAGTTCCGCAGCGATGAAACGCGTCATGGGTGGTTCGCCGCGGAGCGGAAGCAACCGCCAAGCGGTATCACAAAGCGCACCCAGTGTACTCGCCGTGCGCAGAGAAATTTTTCGGGTGACCGGCGGTTCACCGAGGGCAACGAGCAGCTCATTAATCCAAGCCCAAAGATAAACCGGTTCGCCGTTCGTAATAAAATACGCCCGCCCGCCGACCGATTGCGGCGACATCGCTGGGTGCTGGCCTGGTTCTGCGCGCATAGTTTCGCCACCACGAGTGTCACCTATTGGGTGACACTGATTTTTTCTGGCCATGTCTAAAGTGTCACCTAATAGGTGACACTGGGTGAGGGCGTGTTCGGCGAAGAGGTGGGCGTCGACGGCGTTTTCGACGTGGACCATGTCGACTTGGTTTTGTCCGTCGCCGACGATGCGCAGGCGGCCGGCGCGCGCGCGGGCGAGCACTCGGGGCACCAAATGGGGATCACCGACGCCCCAAATGAGATGCGGCCGCAGAGCGACGGTACGAAGCGATGCGCTATGGGCGGCGAGAACCTCACGTTCGGCGATGGCTTTGGTGAGGGGATAAGGGCTCGGACACGCGGTGGTGAGCGGGAGCGATTCGTCGGCGCCGACTAGCGCGCGGCCGTTGTAAACAACGCTTGGGGTGCTCGTGTGGATAAAGTGTCGGACGCCGTGCTCACTCGCTCCTGCGAGCAGAGCGCGCGTGCCGAGGACATTGGTGCGAAAAAAATCGTCGTAGCGACCCCAAACGCCGACTTTGGCGGCGGTGTGGAAAATGGTGGTGATGCCGGCGCAGGCTGCTTGAACGGCGGGAGCGTCGTCGAGCGAAGCACGGATAAAACGAACCCCGCGTTTTTCTAATTCAGGCGCGGGCGTGCGGCCGAGAATGGTCACGGAGCGTCCGGCCGCGAGCAGGCGTTCAACGAGTCGGCGACCCAGAAAACCCGTGCCGCCCGTGACGAGGACGCGGGAAAGCTCCGGCGAACGAGACGCAGCCGGCGCGTTGGGTGGAGAAGCAGGCATGAGGGGTGCGTTCACGGCGGAGTGTCGCTCTCGTAACCTTGGGCAGTAGCGGCCCAAGCGGTGAGCGTGAGGCGATGAATTTTGGCGTTGTGCCGAACGTCGACCGGAAACGCGGGGTGAAAATAAAAACGCTGGATCGCCGCAGCGTAAGAGTGAGCGAGAGCGAGGGCGCGGAGCTCGCGCACAAGGACGCGGGCGTCGTCGGAATCGCGCACGTTAGTTTCAATCACGATAGCGGGTAACTGTTCAGGTGCGCGGCCGAGGCCGATAAGCGCGCAACGAGTGGCGCGGGGGTGCGTGCGAAAAACCTGCTCGCAAGGCTCAGTGTGTAAAATGCCTTGAGCGGTGATAACGCGTTCGGCTTTGCGGCCGCAAAACCAAAGCCGGCCTGCGGCATCCAGCGCACCGCAATCCCCGAGACGATGATAAGTGCCTTCGGCCGAAGAAATTTTGGCGAGCGCCGTAGCAGCTGGAAGCGCATCGTACGCGCGCGTAACAACCGGACCGGTGGCGATGATTTCGCCGATCTCGCCGGCGGGAAGTTCGTGAGCGTCGGCCAAGGTGGCGAGAGGCGCGTCGATGGGGGCGATGATTTTAACAGTGATCTCTTGGACCGGGCGACCCACGCACGCTCCGAGGCCACGGGCGGCGGCGATTTCATCGGCGGAAACACTGGCGAGAGGCAAAGATTCAGTCGCGCCGTACGGACTGTGAAGTTGGCCGTGCGTTAAAAAAATGCGCGATGAGTTCCAGAGCGAAGCGGGGACCGGAGCGCCGGCGCATAAAACGCGACGAAGGGTCGGCAGCGTGATTTTTTGCGCGATACAGTGGTCGCCGATTTTTTTCCAGAGCGTGGGCGAGCCGAAGGACGTGGTGATATTTTCCTGGCGGATGGCTTGGACGATCGCGGCGGGATCGAGGGCAGCGGGGCGCTTGGGGTCGATCTCGGGAACGATAGTGGTGAGACCGAGCGCGGGGTTGAACAACGCGAAGATCGGCAACAACGGCAGATCGATCTCACCAGGACGAATGTCGTAGGTGGCGCGGATGAGGCGGACTTGGGCGTCAAAGTGGCCGTGTTCGTAGACGACGCCTTTGGGGGCTCCCGTGGAACCTGAAGTAAAAAGAATAGCCGCAAGATCGGTGGCGCAGCTGTGAACGAGCGGAGCAGACGCGGCCGAAAATCGCGCACCCGGAAACGTGAGACGCGCCGTAAGGGAACCGCTGGCGGGCACGCGAATTTTCACCGTGGCAAACGCTCGCCGGCAGACGTGGCTAAGGAAGCGCGCGAGCGGCAGGCCGACAAGCGCGCGGGGACGGGAGCGCTCGACGCAGGTGAGGAAATTTTTGAGTCCCATGCCGGGATCGATGACGACCGGAACGGCGCCGAGCGAAAAAAGCGCGAAGGCCGCAGCGATGAGCGGGAGACCTTGGCGGACCATGACCAAGGTGCGGTCACCGGGCTGGATGCCAGCGTCGGTGAGTTTTTTTTGCCACGCGGCGACCTCGGCGGCGAGTTCGGCGAACGTGAGGATGAGATAATCAATGTCGCCCGTGGGCGTGCGGCCGCGGGGGATTTTGAGGGCGGCGGTCGTGGGCGCGGACGTAGCCATGAGCCCGAGGTGGCGGGCGATGTTGGCGTTGGCGGCGGAGGCGATCACAGGGGCGCAGGTTTGCCGATGGCGCGAGTGGAGCAAAGAAAAACCCCGCAGATGCGCGGGGTTGAGAAGATCAAGCGCCGTTGGGACGACGCGAACATTCGCCCAGAAAGCTCAGTAATCGTGGAGCGTGATGAGGCCCCAGAGAATCGTGGTCTTGGTGCCGGAGGGGTTGCCGAGGCCGACGATTTTGGTGGTGTCGGCCGCGAACGTTTGCGGGGCGGGGGGTTGAAAAGAGTTGGTGGCGACGGTGACAGCGCCACCGAGCACGGTCGTTTCTTTGCCGCCACTAGGCGTGGTGCGGGTGGCACAACCCGCGAAGAAGGACAACGTGGCGGCCAGGATGAGTGCGAGGGAGAGCTTAGTTTTCATCAACGGGGCTGGGGTAAGATCAGTTGGGTTGGAGAGATGGGATAGAACGAAGGAGGGTGGCCTGCCAAGGGAGAAGCACGTCGTCGAGCGCGGCGGGGGCGTGGGCGAGTTGGGCGAGTTGAGCGCGATTGGCGATGAGCGTGGCTTCGATGGCGAGGGTGGCGGCGATGCGATCACGGTCTTCTTTGATGCGATCGAGACGAGCGAGTTCGGTCTGGGTGAGCGAGCGGAGATTGGTGTCGCGACCGGGGCGACGCGGGAGGGTTTCCGGGTCGCGTTCAAAACCAGCGCGAAGGGCGGCGCTGAGCGAGCCGATGAGGCGGTCGTGGCGTTTACCGAGATTAACCTGTGCGACGATGGCTTCCTCGGTCTGGCCGTCCTCGGCGGCGTAGGCGATGTCGAGGAGGAGGTCGTTGTTGCAGACTTTGAAAGGAGGCGTGTCGATGCGTTCGGCGCTGGTCTCACGCCAGTGCCAGACGGCATGGAGAACGGGCAAGCCGCGGGCGCGGAGGCGTTCGCTGCGGCCGATTCGCCAGTCGTGTTCGGTGGCGGGAGCGAAACCCGAAGTGCCGGCTTCGATCTGCGCCGTGCATTGTTGGTCGAGCCAATCTAGGCGATCGAGGGCGGCGAGTTCGCGGGTGAGGAGATCGCGCAATGCGGGCAGGTACCAGACGTCGAGGCAGGCGTAATCGAGGAGTTTGGGCGTGATGGGGCGACGGGACCAGTTGGCTTTTTGGCCGTCTTTGTCGAGTTGGACGCCGAAATGTTCTTCGAGGAGCGCCGCGAGCCCGATGCGTTGGCGCCCGAGCAGTTGGGCGGCGAGCATGGTGTCAAAAATACTTTTAGCGCGGAAGCCGCAGCGATCGTGCAAGAGCCGCAGATCGAAATCGCTGCCGTGCATCACCAGATGAAGTTCCGCGAGACGTTTCCAAAGCGGCTCGAGGTCGAGACCGGGCGCAAGGGCGTCGACCAAGAAAACCTCTCCGTCGACGAGAAACTGCAGCAAGCAAACGCGGACTTTGTAATGATACATGTTGTCCGCCTCGGTATCGAGGGAGACTTCGTCGACGCGGTCGAGCGCCGCCAACAACGCGGTGAGCGCGCCGGGTTGCTCGATGAGCGTGAAGCTCGCAGGTCGCGCAGAAGGCGGCGCCGCGCGCGATAAGGAGCGCGGAGCAGTGGAATCGACGCCGAGAAGACGGCGCACGGTGGACGGCAGAAAACGGGAAATCATCTCAACGAAAAAACCAACTTAGCCCCGGGCAAGACGGAGGGCGAGTGCGGAAACAGCGGGTTTAAAATTAAGGCGCAGAGCCAGGCATTGTGCGGCCCGGTGAGCCAGACCAAGCCGCTAGAAACGCTTCGATCAGCATCGGTAAATCCGAACTGTAACCACCCTCCAGCACCCCCGCGGCTGGGATCGCGTGACTTTGAAAAACCTCCCGGAGCCACGTGCCGAGTTGGGCAAAATCTTCACGCTCCAACGTCATGGCCGTAATCGGGTCACCGACGTAAGCGTCGAACCCAGCCGAAACCAGTAAAAGCTCGGGTTTGTAAGCTAGGATTGCATCGAGCGAGGCGTGCAGGGCGGCCAGATGTTGCGAGCGTGGGCTGCGCGGTGGGATTGGCCAATTGCGAAGCGCGGGACCTAAATCGACCAAACCGGTGCCGGGGTAACACGGCGATTGATGCACCGAGGCAAAAAAATACGCATCAGGATCCGCGCCAAGTTCCGCGCGCAAAATTTCCTCGGTGCCATTTCCGTGGTGGGCATCGAAATCCCAAACGGCAACGCGCCGGACGCCAAGCTGATGATGGGCGTGAAGCGCGGCGATCGCGATGCTGTTGAGATAACAAAACCCCATCGCCGTATCCGCCGTGGCGTGATGTCCGGGTGGACGCATGAGCGCAAACGCCGGAGAGCGCTGGGTCAACGCATGCTCAGCAGCCGCGATCGCAGCGGACGAGGCGCGCCGCGCATGGGTCGCAATATCCGGAAAGAAAGGCGTGTCGTCGTCGAAGTCGCGCGGTTGATTAAGTCGGCGCAGATGCGCGGCCGTGTGCGCCCGGCGCACTGCAGCCTCGTCCACCGTAGCAGCGGAAGGCGGTAGCCGAAAATCCCAATCAGAATGCGCGGCCCTAAGGTGGGCCGCGGAGCGCGTGAGCCGCGCCGGTTGCTCGGGGCGCATCGCAGAACCGTAATCAGCGCACTGCGGATCGTGAAAAATGACCATAGAGGACTAAAATAAAAACCGTGGAGCTTTACCCAAGAGAACACGCTGGGCTGAAGCTACCATTTTTCTGAGCCCCGCACATCTGCGCGTGAATGTTTCTTTGGTGTAATGGTGAAAATTATGGTCATCATGCTGCGATGAATGTCGTCGTGCTTTGTTCTGGGGGGATGGATTCGGTCGTCGCGCTACATTGGGCGCGGCGGGAACACACCGTCGTCGCCGTCGCGAGTTTTGATTATGGCGCTAAGCACAATCATCAAGAAATCCCCTTTGCGGCCGAACACGCACTGAGTTTGGGCGCGCGCCACGAAGTGATCCGCCTCGATTTCGTGGACAGACTGTTCGCCTCAAATTTATTGAAAAGCGGGGGCACCATTCCTGAAGGCCACTACGAGGCCGACAACATGAAGCAGACGGTGGTGCCGTTTCGCAACGCGATCATGATATCGATCGCTTGTGGTTTTGCGGAGAGTGTCGGCGCGGAAGGATTGGTCATTGCCGCGCATGGTGGCGACCACGCGATTTATCCGGATTGTCGTGAAGACTTCATGCACGCGATGAGTGAAGCGATGCGACTCGGGACGTACGCGGGCGTGAAACTTTTGCGCCCCTTCATCGCCATGTCGAAAAGCGACATCGCCGCGACCGGGGCCAAGTTAAACGTGAATTTTGCCCGGACGTGGTCGTGCTACAAAGGCGAGGCGATCCATTGCGGCAAATGCGGCACGTGCGTCGAGCGACGCGAAGCCTTCGCGTTGGCCGGCGTAAATGATCCCACGGAATATAAAGCCCGTGATGTGTTGCCGCAAAAACCCGCGGCGAGCTAAGGCGAAAATTATATTCTCACGGTTATGCTCATCGCAGAAATTTTTTATTCGTTGCAAGGCGAAGGCTCATTGATCGGCGTGCCTTCGGTTTTTGTGCGGACGAGTGGTTGCAACTTGCGCTGCGCTTGGTGCGACACGCCCTATGCCTCATGGAATCCGGAAGGGACCCAAATGCGGGTGGAAAAAATCGTCGCGGCCGTCCAAGCATATCCATTTGCGCGACATGTCGTGCTCACTGGCGGCGAACCGATGATTGCAAAGGAAATAGGTGCGTTGGCGGGGGCGTTGAAGGAGCTGGGTTACCACATCACGATCGAGACCGCCGCAACGATCGCCCCGGAAGGGATCGCCTGCGATCTGGTTTCGATGTCGCCGAAATTATTGAATTCGGCGCCGCAAGGTCCGGAGCACACCACCTGGCGCAAAAAACACGAAACCACGCGCTGGCAACCCGCGGTGGTGCGCGCTTGGTTGGATACGGGATGCGATTACCAATTTAAATTCGTCGTGGCCGCACCCTCCGATGTGGAAGAAATGGAAAACATGCTGGCCTCGCTTGGCCGCGATATTCCGCGTCACCGGGTGCAACTCATGCCGGAAGCGCGGACGCTTGAATTGATGCGCGAGCGCGCAAAATGGTTGAGCGAAGTGTGTAAATCACGGGGCTACCGCTATGCGCACCGTCTGCACATCGAACTGTATGGAAATAAACGCGGGACCTAGCTTAAACGGAACCCGCCGCCTCAAGCCGAGGTCGAGTGAGCTCTCCCCTGCCCGCTTTATAATTTATATCTGTGATTTTTTCTTCGCCCGATCCGCTAAAAAAATTCTCTGATGAATTGCACCTGCTCGCGGCGCGGTTCGACGAGCAGACGGTGACGTTGCGGGAATTAATCGCCGCCCTCGGTGCACGCGCTTCAGCTTTGCTCGCTGTTATTCTCGCGCTGCCATTTTGTTCACCGATCACGATTCCGGGGTTATCTGTGCCCTTTGGTTTAGTGATTACCGTTTTGACGCTGCGGTTTGCCTTGGGCCTACCGCCGTGGCTGCCAGCACGTTTACTCGACGTGAAATTACCGCCGCGTTTTTTTCGGGCCGTCTTGGAAGGTGCGAGTAAGTTTATCGGTGTGATCGAGCGCCAACTACATCCGCGCTGGCTTTGGTTGACGGAAACGGAAGCACTACGGCGCCTACACATGGCCGTGGTAGGTGCCGGCGCGCTTCTACTGTTGTTGCCGCTGGGGGGAATTCCTTTCACCAACACCCTGCCGGCATTGGTCGTAGTAATCGGCACCCTCGGCGTGCTCGAGCGCGACGGTGTCGCGGTGGCTACCGCTTACGGATTTCTGGTGCTGACGATCATTTATTTTGCCGTGTTCGCCGGGGTCGTCGTGGAACTGGCCCAAAGAATACTGCACGGGCTAGGCTTCTGAGTTTTATCGTAGAGACAAAACTCTCTAGGCCCTCGCTTCAAATGGGAGTCGTGGCGTCGTAATCGGGTGTGGCTCCGGGGTGTGCCGCGACCCACTCGCCTAGCCGACAGGCGGCGAATAACGTTTCCGTATCCGTGTGAGCTGTACGCAGGAGGCTGCACAAAAATGCGGCAAGAAACGCATCTCCCGCGCCGACAGTGTCCGCGACGGCGATCCGGCGGGCCGATACCCAAGTCCAGCGATCGGCCCGCAACAATCCGGCGCCGCGTTCTCCAGCCGTGATGCAGATAAGCGCTGCTTTAAATTGCTCAGCAAGGGCGCGGGCGTGGGATTCTTCCTGCCCCGGCGACTCCGTCGCATCGACCCAACGCGCCGCTTCGGTGGCATTAAGTTTGAGTACGTTGGCCGACGAAGCGAACTCGCGCACGAGAGCAAGGTCGTCATGCGGCGCGCGTAAATTGACGTCAAACACGCGCCAAGCGTTCACCGGCAGAGCCGCAATGAGTTGTTTGAGCACCGCGCGATTTTCTGCGGACCGCAAAGCGAGCGAACCAAAAACAAGCGCGGGAGAAGTGACAGCTGCTTTAAGCGTGTCCGGGCCGAGCGTGATGCGGTCCCAAGCCACATCGCGAGCGATAACATAATGCGCATCGCCTTGAGGACTGAGGGTGGCGCTCACGCGTCCCGTGGGCAGCGTGGCATGACGAGAAATAGCGGACGTACTCACGCCCCACTGCGCGAGACGTTGAAGAAGTTGTTCACCCAAATCATCGCGGCCAACCGCGGAAATCGGGTGCACGGGTACGGCGAGCCGATGCAGATGATAAGCGACATTAAACGGTGCGCCGCCGGGAAACGTACCATGCGGGAGAAAATCCCAGAGCACTTCGCCGAAACATAGCACCGGGGAATTTATGGGAGATGCGGGCATCGCCAAAACGGATCAACCGCGTGATTTGGTTTTCAGCGCTCGACTCGAACAACCGCAATCTCCGCCACAACCGAGAGATTTTTTCTTGGCACGCGCGCGCACGACTAATCCCACCACCGCGATCGCAACGAGAACAAGCGCGATGAATGTTTGAATCGTGGGTGACATCTCGAGGGGCGTGGTCATCAAAACCCGAGCGCGCGACCGCCTTGGTAAACCATAAAACTCAAAATCCACGCCGTGCCGGTCATATAGAGCGTTTGAAAAATCGGCCATTTCCAGCCGTTGGTTTCACGTTTTACGACCGCGATGGTGCTCATGCATTGCATCGCGAAGACATAAAAAATCATCAGCGTGAAACAAACGAGCGGGGTGAAAAGCGCACGACCATCAGGCCACTTGGCGCTGAGTAACGCGGTGCGAAGCGGTGCGGTAGTTTCATCCGTAGACTCAGCATTGAAAACAACCCCCATCGTGCTGACAAAAACTTCGCGAGCCGCGAATGAACTGATGAGCCCGATACCGATCTGCCAATCGAAGCCGATGGGTTTGATGAGTGGCTCGATGGCGTGGCCCGCCCGACCCGCAAAACTTTGCGCAAGTTGCGCGGTGGGCGTCGCACCTTCGGGCGCTTTGGGATACGCGGAGAGGAACCACAGAATAATACTGATCCCGAGAATAACTGTGCCTGCGCGCCGCACAAAAATCCAAGCCCGCTCGAGCATGTGGAGCGCGACGTCCTTAAAGCCGGGTAAACGATAAGGTGGCAGCTCCATGATCATTAACGGCGGTTCGCCTTTGAGCAGCGTACGTTTGAAAAGCCAGGCGAAGAAAAAAGCCCCGGCCGTGCCGAGCGCGTACATGAAAAGCATGATCCCGACTTTGGTAAAAACGGGCACGCGTTCACCGGGAACGAGCGCGGCGATCATGAGCAGATAAACCGGCAGGCGCGCTGAGCAACTCATCAGCGGAGCGACGAGGATCGTGACCAGACGGTCTTTGGGGTCCTCGATTGTGCGCGTGGCCATGATGCCGGGAATCGCGCAGGCGTAGGAGCTGAGCATGGGAATGAAACTTTTACCATTGAGACCGACGCGGCTCATGAGGCGATCCATGATGAACGCTGCGCGCGCCATGTAGCCGGTGCTCTCCAACAACCCGATGAAGAAAAATAGAATCAAAATCTGCGGGAGAAAAATCAGCACACCCCCTACTCCACCGATGGCTCCATCCGTGATCAGGTCGCGCAAATCTCCGGGCGGCATCGCGGATTTGATCGCGTCGGATAAAGCTGCGACGTGACCGTCGATCCAGTTCATCGGACTTTCAGCGAGCGTGAAAATGCTGAAAAACAACAACGTCATCACGGCGCCCAGCACCACCCAGCCCCAAAGCGCGTGCGTGGCGATGGCGTCGATTTTATCCGAAGTGCTGGGTCCCACTTCGGTCCGTAATTGCACGACTTCGGCGGCGAGTGCGCCGATCGCATCGTAACGAGAACTCACCAAGGTGCCGGCCCAATCAGTTCCTTCCTGCGTCCAACGCGATTGCCACGCGCGGAGAATTTCAGTCGTGCGCGGGCTGAGCGGCGTGGAGCCGGCGACCCGTACGGAATCTTGATCCGTGAGTAACAAGAGCGCTTCGGCCCGAGCGACGAGCGGGGATTTGCGATCACCTTCAACCAACGCTGCGGCGATTTCAGAAACCGCCGGAGCAATGGCGGCGGGAACTGTCCACGCATGCCGCGCGAGCGGCAGATCGGCGCGGCTCATCGCGAGTTTGAGTTCGATCAAGCCGCGTTGGTGAATCGCTTCACAGGCGATGACCGGGATGCCGAGTAATTTCTCGAGTTGTTCGACGCGAATCTCGAGTCCGGCCCGAGCGGCGAGATCCATCATGTTGAGCACCAAAATCACGGGGCGACCGAGATCGAGAATCTGGTGAACGAGATAGAGGTTTCGCTCGAGATTGGTAGCGTCGACGATGCAGAGGATGCGATCGGGTTGCGCGGTATCGGCGCGGCGACCGAGGAGCACGTCGCGAGTCACGGCTTCATCGGGCGAACGAGCCGCGAGTGAATACGTGCCCGGCAAGTCGATCACCGTGATGGGTTGGCCGTGTTGCGAATAAGCGGTGCCCACTTTTTTCTCAACCGTGACGCCGGGATAGTTGCCGACTTTTTGTTTCAACCCGGTGAGGGCGTTGAAGAGCGTGCTTTTGCCGCAGTTGGGATTACCGACGAGCGCGTAGACGGGTTGGCGCGAGGTGGCGCCTGCAGCGTTGGCGGTGATGTGAGCGGGCAAAGCCATGGTCGCAGAAAAATTATTTTACGCGGCCGGTTCC
>Ga0222712_10004804_pt1 | contig 13976 bp, 14 predicted proteins | sample C33_657DmetaG_FD_165043 | JGI IMG/M metagenome (GOLD analysis project Ga0222712, IMG submission 165043) | Estuarine water microbial communities from San Francisco Bay, California, United States - C33_657D | ecosystem: Environmental > Aquatic > Marine > Unclassified | place: USA: California... | reverse complement strand
AGTGGGAAGGAGTGAGTCCGATCAATCTCCTCAACCGTTCCTTGGAGCCCACCTTAGACTTGGGGTCCCTCAGTTTGAAGTGTCGAACGGTGATGATTACCAGAACCGATACAGAGGCAACCAGGAGTGTTCCGAAGATCAAATTCTGGATGAAGTTGATTGCTCCGATGGTGAGGCTAGAAGCGCTAGTTACCAGCCCGTAGAGCGCTGCGAGTAGCAACCAGACCGGGTATCGGTAAGGTTTCTTTGATGGATTTTCAGGATTCATTTTCGCTAACCAGTCAATCTAATTAAAGATCAATTACCTATCTTGCTCTTTTTGGCTTGGTTTATTGCCGATTGAATCCCACCTACTGCAAGCCATAGTGCTCCCGTAGCGATAAGTGTCACACCAAAAGATATTCCAATGAATGAATAGAAGCTATCTGAGCCAGCGTTGTTTGTTCGGGGAGTCCAAGCCGACCTTGTTACAAGAATTAGCAAACCGAGGGCGATACCTACGATACCCGAGACGCTATTGCGCTTAGCCCTAACGTAAACTGTGCCGGTAGTGGTAGAAGTATCAGTCTCCGCCGTGGTCGGGTTTAGCACTGTGCGTGAAGTTTGTTTTTTGACACCTTTAGTTGCGAATTCTCTAAGCACTCGGAAGAGTACTAGTGCAATTAGAGCGATAACCCACGCGTTGGATAAGCCGAGAGTTGAGGAAACCAAGATCAGAGCGACTGCAACTGCACCGATAACATAGCCAGCTGCTGGTCTAGAGATCCAATTCAAGATATTGGCTATGGTGGGGTTGATTTTTCTAGCTGAATCTGCGGAAGTCCCACATTTAGAGCAGAACGGATAACCAGATTCGAGTTTGGCTGAACACGTTGAACAATTCATAAATCCCCCTAGAAACGCTCTACTTTTCACAATACACCCCAGTTTTACTGGGCTAAGGGCAGGAAGGGGTAGGTATATCATTGTGTTATACAGAGGAGTTCCCTATGACTCACCAGCAATTCATAAAAGACCTCAGACCAGATCGTAACCTGGGGCTTGAGCTGGTAAGGGCAACCGAGGCAGCAGCCATCAGCGCGAGAAGCTTTATCGGTCGTGGGGATAAGAATGAAGCCGACGGGGCCGCCGTAGATGCGATGCGCCGTTTTCTAGCAACCGTTGACATGCGCGGAGTAGTTGTAATCGGTGAGGGAGAGAAAGACAATGCCCCAATGCTATTCAATGGTGAAGAGGTGGGCAGTGGGGTTGGCCCACTTTGTGATATCGCCGTAGATCCCATAGATGGAACCAGTTTGGCTGCAGCCGGAAGGCAGAATGCGCTGAGTGTTATCGCGGTAACGGATCGTGGAGCTATGCTCGATGCTTCATCGGTCTTCTACATGAACAAACTGGTCGCTGGTAAAGAGGCAGTCGGGGTTCTCGATATTCGTTTGCCGATTGGCGAAAACATTAGATTGCTAGCCAAAGCGCTTGGTAAGCCGGTCGGTGAAATAGTGGTTGCTACCTTAGATAGACCCCGACACACAGAGCTCATTGATCAGATCAGAGCAGCTGGAGCAAGCACCCGATTACTTCTTGACGGTGATGTTGCCGGAGGTATTCAGGCTGCTATGGAAGGCAACCGAATCGATATGTGTGTCGGTATCGGTGGTTCACCGGAAGGTATTGCAACAACCTGTGCGATTAAAGCTCTAGGTGGTTTCATCCAGGGCATTCTTCACCCTAAGTCTGACGAAGAAGCTGAGAATGCCCTCAGCAATGGATTAAAACTTGACTACGTTTATGAGGCTGACGAGCTGGTCAAGAGTAACAACACGCTGTTTGTTGCCACCGGAATTACCGATGGAAGTTTGCTCAACGGGGTTAGACGCAGAGGTAAGGTTATTGAAACCGACAGCATCATTCTTAGAAGTGCTAGCGGAACAGTTCGAAGAATCAAATCTGAATACCAACAAGAGAATATGGATAAATGAATCACAGGGCAGAAACTGTAGTAGCGCTGGCTGCTAAGACTAAAGATTTTGTTGAACTGGCAGAGGTAACCAGGGGAGGCTTAGTCGAGTCATGGCATCGCGGTATCGCAGTTGTCACTGACCCCGAAGGTAAAGTTTTAGCCCATAAAGGTAACTCAAAGCGCTTGATCTATCCAAGATCTGCCATCAAACCGCTGCAGAGCATTGCCATGCGCAGAGCTGGCTTAGCGCTAAGCGGCGAGGAGTTAGCGATGACCTCAGCCTCACATCGTTCAACTCCAGCTCACATAGCTATGGTTCAGAGCATTCTTGCCAAAGCTGGTCTAACCGAAACAGATCTCAAATGCCCTGATGGAATCCAATTCAACTGCTCTGGTAAGCATGCCGGATTTCTGAGTGCTTCGGTAGCAAGCGGCTGGAGCACCGCAGATTACCTCTCGATTGACCACCCAATGCAGAAGTTAGTGATAGATGTTTTAGAGGAGTGCTCTGGAGAGAAGATCCTCCACAGCACCGTTGATGGTTGTGGGGCACCGCTGCACGCCATGACGGTTGAGGGGATAGCCAAAGCTATAGGTAAGGTAGCCACAGCGGACCCAGATCTCTTTGATGCCTTGGTGGCTAATGGCTGGGTAATCTCCAATCACGGGGTTCCCGACGCGCTTTTGCTGGATCACGGTTTCATTGCCAAGAATGGAGCTGAGGGAGTCTTTGTGGTTGGCACCAAGTCTGGCTATGGAATCTGCATCAAGTTAGCTGACGGTAATTTACGAGCAGCTCCGCTTATTGCCATCAAACTAATGCTGGAACACGGCCTTCTCAGCGACCTGGAGTATCAGGAATTGAAGCAGAAATTTGCAATTCCAAGCCTTGGTGGCGGTAAGCCCCAGGGTGAGATAGTAGCGCTTTAGCGCTTTCTTCGGCCAGTAGCCTTATCAGACTTATTGGGTTTGATTCTAAGCGCCGCAATACCGGTAGCTATGAGAGTGATCGGACCGAGGAACCAGATGATGCTCCCACTGAGTGCAGTTAGCCAGACCAAGCAACCGAGGACCAGCAGGTATAAAACCGCAAAAGGTAGTTGCTCTGCTCTTATTGCAGTCATGAAGAAAGTTTGAAAGAAAGTTAGCAGTACCAAGAATCCTGAAACCAGGAGAACCAGTGAGTATGGTCCAAGCGGAGCGTTCGGATCTGAATCCAGTGGCACCAAGGCCATGCTCATTGTGAAAAGAACTACACCTAGGGCCACTGAAGCGAGCGAGTATACAACTCCGTTGATTGTGTATAGCAACTTGGTTCCAGCCATTGTCATGAAGAAAAATACGGCAAAGACTACAAAGCCTAAAGTAAGAGACAAAAATATTTCAACCAAAAACCGACTTTTTGACCGATTTTCTAGACAAGTTGTCCTATTTACTTCTGAGCCTTAGTTTGCTCGTAAACCAGCTTTGAATAGAAACCTCGCTTAGCTAGCAGCTGACGGTGTGTTCCCTGTTCAACAATCTGACCTTTTTTGATTACGAAGATCATGTCTGCCTTCACAACAGTAGACAAACGGTGAGCAATAGCGATGGTGGTTCGTCCAGCAATCGCAGAATCTAGAGTCTCTTGAACGATTCTTTCGCTGACCGTATCCATAGCACTGGTGGCCTCATCCAGGATTACCACCGGTGGGTTCTTCAAGAGCACTCGAGCAATAGCAATTCTTTGCTTCTCTCCACCAGATAGTCGATAGCCACGTTCACCAACCATAGTGTCGTAGCCCTTCGGGAAACTCATGATGGTCTCATGAATGTTGGCGGCTTTAGCTGCAGCTTCGATCTCAGACTGTTTAGCGTTTGGTTTGGCGTAAGCGATGTTAGCTCGGATTGAGTCGTAGAACAGGTAAGTTTCCTGGTTCACGATACCGATGTTGGCAGTTAGGTCTTCATGGGTTAGGTCTTTGACATCAACGTCAGCAAAGTTAACTGTTCCAGAGCTGGCATCGTAAAAGCGTGGAATCAGGTAGGCGATAGTTGTCTTACCGGAACCGGACGGTCCAACAAAAGCAACATACTGGTTTGGTTTAATCTCGAAGCTAATGTTCTTTAGTGTTGCTTCACTTTCAACATCAGTCTCAGGGTAGGAGAAAGTGACATTGTCAAACCTAATCTTGCCGAGGTTCTTCTTAGCAATCTTCTTAGGTTTTTCAGGGTTTTTGATTGCTGGCTTCAGATCTAAATACTCAAAGATACGAGCAAACAGCGCTGAAGAGGTTTGCAAGTCCAGTGCTATTTGCATTAAGCCCATCATCGGAAACATCAACCTGGCTTGAGCTGTCGTGAAGGCAACCACAGTTCCGGCAGTTAGAGCAAAGTCATTAGTCAGTAGCCAACCCGCGACTAAATAAATTACCGCTGGAATCGCAGATAGAAAAACTTGAACCAGAGTAAAAAAGCCCTGACCGCTCATAGTTTGTCTAATCTGCAGGGCTATTTGATTCTTATTCTCATCGGCATAGCGATCAACTTCCTGCTTCTGTCTGCCGAAAGATTTAGCCAGGAGAATACCGCTGACACCAAGTGCTTCTTGAGTAATTGCCGACATCTCACTCAGTGACTCTTGAGTCTTCGCAGCGATTTTTCCTCGAATTTGACCAACCCTGCGCTGCAGGTAAACCATCGCTGGAAGAAGCACCATGGCAACAATTGTCAGGGGCCAGCTAAGTAGCAACATGGCAACGGTTGCGGCTAAGACAGTGACGGTGTTACCAACCACAGTTGAAACAGTGTTACTTAGCACCCCGGCAACCCCACCGACGTCGTTTTGCAGTCTGGACTGGATGACTCCGGTCTTGGTTTTAGTAAAAAAGGCCAGCTCCATGGACTGCAGGTGAGCGAATAGTTTTACCCGAAGGCTGCCCATAACGTTGTTGCCAACTCTGGTGGTTAGGAATGTCTGGGCTATGCCGAGTAAACCATTGATGATGTAGATGCTGATCATGATCCAGACGATGGTGGTCAATAAAGCCAGGTCTGGATCTCCTGTTTCAGGGAAGAGCCCCTTGTTGAAGGCATCCTGAATCAGCAATGGGGGCACGATGCTGAGGCTGGCGCTGATCAAAATCAACCCAACAGTTAGGGTCAGTTGAGCTCGATGAGGTGCAAAAAGTGCTGCAATTCGCTTGCCCAGGTTAGGAATCTTGGGGGCAGCAGCGTTTTTAGCCCGCACGCTATCAACATCTGACCCGAATCTGCCCATAGGGCCACCATGCATACTCATGCTGTAAGCCTAGTCACCTCAGGTGATCTGCCTAAAAATCCCCTAGAAATAGGGGCTGTTCCCATTCGTTATACAAACTTGAGGGAAATTTACCTTAAAAATCAATAGTCAGTGAATAAACTCAGGGTGTCCAACAATTTAGGGGAGTTTCAATGTTGAATTCTGCATCAAATCTAAATGTCGTTCTGTTCTTTGCTCTGGGTAGCGGTATTTTCGCTCTACTCGGCTTCAAGTTCTGGATGATCAAAAGTAATCCTTTCAAGAACTTCGGTATCGGTCTGGCCATGATCGGTCTAGCTTTTCTAGGTTGGGGAGCCATCGTGGCAATGCGACCAGAGGATCTAGCGAACATGATGGCTTTGGCTATCTTGCCTTTCGTTCTTGGCTTCATCTTCCTAGTTAGAGCGGCAACGTTTAACTGGAAGAAGAGCAATCAAACGCTCATTCTGGTCATCGCGCTGGCGTTCCTAGCCCTGCTGTTTACCCTCAGAACCTGGGTTTACCCATCTGAGCCAGGCTTCAGCGAGAATGGTCTACTCTACTTCAACGCAAACAACATCGTTCTGCTGATGTATGTTCTGGCTTTCGCCGGAGCATTCATGCCAGCACTGCACGTAGTTACCTCAAGAATCACTGTTTGGCGTCAAGCCGCACTGGGTCGAATCTTCTTCAACCTAATCGTGCTTGGTGGAGTGATCTTGATGGTCAGCTTGGACGATGAAATGCAGACACTAAACAGCCTTATTCTAGGCACCGGTTTTATCGGTCTGCTAGCTAACTTCGGCTTTGGAAAGATTGAAGTCGAATCCGAGTAACTTAAAAGGAAATCACGCCCAGCTGATGTTGGGCGTGATTTTTCTTTAAGCCTAAGCAATCGCCTTTTTGACTAACGATCTAATCTTTTTCTCAACTTCGGCAGTTATAGCAGTAACAGCAAATGATGTTGCCCACATCTGACCACTATCTAAATTGGCTGAGTCTTGGAAGCCCAGTGTGCAGTAGCGAGATTTGAACTTACCGGCATCCTGAAAGAATACGATAACTTTATCGTTCTTGAAGTAAGCCTGCATCCCGTAGAAGGTCTTCGGTTGCAGAGCAGGAGCTGTATCCATAACTATCTTGTGAACCGCGGTAGCTAATTTCCGGTCGGCTGGAGCCATCGCCTTTATTTTTTCTTGAACTTCTTTAGCATGTTCAGCTGGGCCAAATTTCTTTCTTCGCTCGGCAGCTGCAGCTCTCATTGCCGCTTTTTCTTCTTTACTAAAAACATCAGCCATAAAATTTCCTCACCAGGATCCAAAACCACTAGGTCTAATAATAGCCTTAGCCAATAGCTGGCTCAGCCGAGCTTGAGCCAGCTTAGCCTCATCGATGGTAACCGATCTAAGCTCAAGGTCCATCCCCGGCTTCAAACGAGCTAGAAGATGCAGATCTGCTGCGATGACTACACCGGCAACACGATAGCCTCCGGTAGTTCCGCAGTCTGGTCCAAGTATCACCGGTTGACCTGAAGGCGGAACTTGAATACATCCAGGCATTACAGGAAAACTTGCTAGGTTAGCTGAACCTGGTTCAGTTGGGTTATCGCTTTCCAATCTGATTCCGATGCGAGTGGTTGAAAAAACTTTCCAAACACCAGAGACCGCAATCTCATGAGGACCTGGAATGTAGCGGAAGGTAAAATTATCCGCTTCAGTCTTAGCATCAATAAATGAACCAACATTTCTTTGGTCTTCAATATTTGTAATCACATTGAATTCGGTTCCAACTCGAACATGTTTTGGACCAAGCCCAGAGAGTGAGTCATTGGAAGCTGAGTTGAGTACCATATCGACCTGGAGGCCAGTAATTACAAGGTATGCAGGGCCATTGCCGGTTGGCGTAACCGATAGTTTTTGCCCATTACCAACGGAGAGTGTTTGACCACTAAAGCTCATTTTTCCATCAACTAAAACCTGGGCCGGACCGACAATCGCTAGAACAAGATCTTGATCGGTTGTAATTTCAAAAGTTCCACTGAAAATTTCAAATGCTGGAATATTCTCACCAGCAACTAGAGCACAGCAAAGTTGATACCGGTATGAGTCGAAAGCACCAGATCTAGGAACTCCTATTTCGCTAAAACCAAATCTGCCCGCATCCTGCAGCAGTGTTATCCCAGTTTGAACAATCTTTATAGTCATTAGTTGGCAACCTCGAACCTCACCAGGTCACCAATGGAAAGCAGATTCGGTTGGTCTTTATTAGTTGCATCGAATAAAGCAATGCTGCTTGTTCCAATCAGGTGCCAACCACCGGGCATCACATCCGGATAAATGCAACTCATACCGGCTGCTATTCCTACCGATCCAGCAGGGACCTGTCTTCGCGGTACGGCAAGCCGCCCAATTACTCCTAAGAGTTTTGCCGGTTCCATATCTTCAGTTGGAACAAGATAGGGAAAGCCTGGAGCAAATCCAATTAGCTTTACTTTCCAAGTGATTGCGGTGTGTGCTGAGATGAGTTGTTCAACACCTGCATCCGCTAATTCAGCAGCAACTGCTAGGTCTTCGCCGTTATATTCAACCGGAATAATAAACAGCTTTCCAGAAGCTTCATCGGCTTCTGGTTGCAAGTCTTTTAGAGCGCTCTCAACTTTCGCGACATGATCACCAGTCTCAGGAAATGTGACAATGAGACTTTCGAGTCCAGCTCTAACTTTTGCTTCTGGTAGTGCTTTGATGAGTTGCTTGAGATATTGATTCGGATCTATCTCTTCAATCAGAATCGATTGTTCTCCGTAGCGTAAAACTTTTGCCATTAGAAAGCCTTTACGCTGACGCCTAAGTTATCCAGAAGTGCTTTGACCGCACCAGCTGTTTGAGCCGCACCTGGGGTATCGGCGTGAACGCAGAGAGTTTGGATTTCAAGTGGGAGTGCTGAACCGTCAAATGCAGTGACATACCCATCAGTGACTAATTGTTTGACTTGATTGATTGCCGACTCGTGATCTAGCACAGAGCCAACCTGGCTTCTTGGAACTAAAGTTCCGTCAGCCATATAAGCGCGGTCGAGGAAACCTTCAGCAACAAAAGTCACTCCCTGTTCAACACACAGTCGGTTCAGTGTGCTGTTGGGTAAGCCAAGGACTGTTGTTCCGGCAGCGGATAGCGAAACCGCATCGATTATTGCTTGGGCGATATCCTCGTAAACCATGGCGTCGTTGTATAGGGCACCGTGAGCCTTAACGTGGGAGAGGCTTTGCCCTCGGCTGGCAAGTTCATCAGCCAAAACAGTTATTTGCTCAGCAATTACTTCAACTAAGTTATCCAGCTGCCCGCGCATCGAGAGGCGTCCGAAGTTAGCTCTATCGGGGTATGCGGGGTGAGCACCAATCTGGACGCCTGATTTGATCGCAGCAACTATGGTGTCCTGCAGCAATTGGCCACCACCGGCATGGCCCCCACAGGCAACATTTGCGGAGGTAATCAGAGGTAAGAGCCCCAGGTAGTCGCCCTCGGTCTCACCTAGGTCGGCGTTTAAGTCGATTGTTGTGTAAGGCAACTTGTCTCTTTCCAAGCCAAGACTAGAGCAATAGGAGCACCCGAGGTCAAGGGTGGGGCTAGATAAACTGACAGCATGTTTGAGATAGTTCCAGTAACCAGAGCCGACTATGAAAAGTGGTTGGTGCTCTGGCAGGGCTATTTGGATTTTTATGAGGCCAGCCTCACTGGAGCGGTAACTGCCACAAGTTTTGACCGGATCATCGCAGGGGAGATTCACGGTGCGGTAGCTAAGGATGATCAGGGCAACTGCCTAGGTTTAGTCCACTGGCTTACCCACAATTCAACCTGGTCGCAAGCCGAGGTGTGCTACTTGGAAGACCTATTTGTTTGTGATGGCGCTCGGGGTCAGGGCTTGGGTGAAGCTTTGATCGAGCACGTCAAGACTTGGGCTAAATCAAACAATCTCAACAAGGTCTATTGGTTGACCGCCGAGACGAACTCCAGAGCCAGGGCCCTCTATGACCAGGTTGCCGAGCGGACCGGCTTCATTCACTATGAGATCTCAATCAAATAGACGCTGTTAGAATTCGAGCAAATGATGGATAAATTACAGAAACTGCTTGCCAAGCTGCCTCACCCGGTTCGCTGGGTGCTGACTGTTTTTCTGGGCATCATACTTCTCGTGCTTGGACTAATCATGATGGTCACCCCAGGTCCAGGGCTACTGTTTATCTTCTTCGGTCTCTCCATTCTTGCTTTTGAGATTGAGTGGGCTAGAGAACTAAATAAGCAGGGCGTGCAGGGACTAGAAAAATTGGTAAATGCCATAAAGTCTTGGTTCAAACCTAAAAAGAATAAATAACCTTCTCACGGTGTCCTGATGCCAGTTAACACGAAGAGCAGTATTTATTTCTCTGTTACCAAAACACTTTACAAATTTCTCTCACTAATCGGTGACCCGCTGGGTAAATTTAATGCTTCACCCGACATGGAAACTTTTGCCAAAAAGAGCAAACCGACCAGAGTCCAGAAAAGTATCACCGGAATATTAATCTCGGCTGATCATCAGGTTTGCAGTGAAGTGATGAAATCACCCAACTGGTTATCCAGACCTCTAGCCGAACGATTATATGTCTCAGCAAATACTTATGAACCAGAATCCATACACCCATTTCTTGAATCGATAATTTCACTGGATGGTCCTGACCATAAGCGAATAAAGAAACTTATGCAGGTGGCGTTTAGTAAAAGTGTTTTAGAGAGCTGGGAAGAATCATCTAGAGCAGAGGCCAAGAAGTTACTACAGAACATTGAGAGCAAAACCGAATTTGATTTTGTTGCAGAGATAGCTAACCCACTCCCGCTAGCCATCATCAGTGAAATTATCGGTGTCCCCGAGGAGTATCGAAAGCAGTGCAGTGACTGGGGAAGAACTCTAGGAAGTATTGGCCTGGATTTACCCACCAGCAACCAGGAACTCAGAGAATTAGAGATCGCCACCGTGGGACTCATCGGGTTGACCACTAACCTGCTAGAGCAACGAAGAGCGAACCCTAAAAATGATTTACTATCGAGCATGGCCAAGGCCCAAGCCGATGGTGAAGAGTTAACCGATCGGGAGATCATCGCCTCAGCCGCCTTTACGCTAATCGCTGGCTTTGAAACCACAGCCAATCTGCTAAGTGTTGGGGCTCTAGCTCTGTTAGAGAATCCTGAGCAGCTAGCTCTTCTTGCCAAGAACAGAGACCTGTTACCTAACTTCATTGAAGAAGCTTTGAGAGTTTCATCACCGATTCAATTTGTGGTTAGAACAGCAGATTCCAAAATGCAACTACCTGATGGAACTATTGCCAGAAAGGGTCAGTCCATATTGTTGAATTTGGCTGGGGCAAACCGGGACCCGAAAGTCTTCACGGATCCTGATTCTTTCGATATCAACCGAGAGAATGCTCGTAAGAACGTCGCCTTTGGTTTTGGAGCTCACCACTGTATAGGTTCAACCCTAGCCAGGGTTGAAGCAGAAGCCCTATGGGGTGAATTGCTAACTCGCTTTCCCGATGTCAACTCTTGGAAGCTAACTGGTAAGGCGGAGTTCAGAGTGGGGAAATTAATCAAGTCACTGTCATCGCTACCAATCAGCCTCTGATCTTGGTCAGTGCATCAAATCTAGGCAATAGATTGAACCCATGAGAAAAATACGCAAATACCTAATTGCTCTAATTGCCTTAGGCTTTCTAGGATTTGCTTCACCTGGCTCAGCCGATGTAAATGACTTTAGTTTTTCTTCCTTTGCTGCCAACTATGAATTGAAACTAAATAAAGCCAAAGATAATCGACCGGAAATGTGGGTGACGGAAACACTGGTTGCCAACTTCCCAGACTTCGATCAGAACCATGGACTCATGCGCAGTATTCCCGAAACAAGTTACGGAGAGTTACCCGGACTAATCGATGAAATCTCAGTGACCGATGAGTTTGCAGCGCCACGAGAATTTGAAGTAACCAGTGAATCCGGTTTTCTAAATCTAGCTATCAAGCCAGCCGATGGTTCTTACGTTCGGGGAAAACAAACTTATGTAATTAGTTATCACCAAGCTTGGGTAATCAAGAACTTCCAGAACACCTCGGGTTTTGATGAGTTTTACTGGGACGTCAATGGAACTGGCTGGCTACAGAGCTTTGACCGAGTAAGCGCAACTGTCACATTTGATGACTCTCTGAAGCAAGCCATTGTTGCCGATAAGGTCTCCTGCTATCAGGGTGCCCAAGATTCAACTGAAACCTGTTCAGCTATAAGTGCCGAAGATTCAGCATTTAAGTTCACCTCACGAAAATTAAACGGTGGGGAGAACCTAACCATAGTCATTCCATTCAAACCAGGTGTAGCTAACACCACCGGGCCAATAGTTGAGGGAACGCTAAGTTGGTACGGCTATTGGATCTGCCTTGGACTGGTTATTTTGATTTTGCTCTGGGCTATTTATTTCAGATTATTTTTCATCAAAAACCAAGGTAAGCAAGCCTTCATCGTTCCCCACTACAAACCGGAGCTTGAACCAGGCTTGATGGCTTCAGCTATGGTGATGAGAAAGACCAGTCATCTATATCAGGCCAGTGTCGTTGAGTTAGCGATCAATAACCTGATTGAAATTGAGGTAGTTAAGGACAGTAAGAGCAAGGACTTCATCCTTAGACGTACCAACCAGTCAACCGCTAAGCCTGACTACAAGGCTCTGCTAACCGAACTGGGTCTTTCTGACTCAGGATCTGAGCTGGTCATGGGTAAGAGCATGCCCACCAAAGAACAAACTGAACTCTCCAAACGCCTAATTCAGTTGCGAGCCAGCAAAGCTAAAACTGTAAATTCGCAGGGTTACTTCCTGAAGCGTGCCTTGGGTGTTCCAGCAATGGGCTTTGGCCTAGCGGTTGGTGTATTTGCGGCGTTAACTTATTTTGCTGGGGTTATGGATCTAGAGAGTGAAGCCGGCTTCCTTGCTCTGCCAATCCTGTCATTTGCGCCATTTTCCATCATCTACTGGTTGCTAATGTCCAAGCGAGCGCTAAGCGCTAAGGGAACTGACCTGGTCGCTAAAGTCAAGGGCTTAGAGCTCTACATCCAGCTTGCTGAGAAAGACAGATTGGAATTTCTGCAGTCACCTTCGGGAGCAGCACTGAAGCCTTCAGAACTAAAAGGAAAATCAGTGCTGAAGCTCTACGAAGAAATACTGCCGTGGGCCATCATGCTCGGACTACAAAAAGAGTGGAGTAAGGTGCTAACCGATCTCTACGGTGAAGAAAACTCACCGGTCTGGCTCATCGGCTCAACTAGTTTTGGTAGTTCGTTCGGGGACCTAGATAGTGTGCTGAGTGCATCCCTAGCCAGCAGCTCTTCTGGTGGTTCAGGTGGAGGAGGAAGTTCCGGCGGTGGCGGTGGTGGCGGTGGTGGAAGCGGACTTTAGCTTCCTATAGACCAATCCACATGCTCTTGATCTCTGGTGCCATTGGTGGCTTCTCACCGTAAATCTTTTTATAAATACGGCGGCCAGATAGATAGTGACCGAGTTGAATCATTGCCTCGCTGAGCTCTTTACCCTTTAGATACTTTTGATAAAGCCTGGCTGCTTGCTTTGCCCAAGGGTCACCGTGGTAACCAGTGGATAGTGCGTGACCGACTTCATGCAGCATAGTTTCCTTGTCGAAGTGACAGAGGAACATTGCTTTGATTTCAGGATCCCACCAACCCATGGCATGGGGAACATCACCTTTGTGTCCGAAGTGTGAGTGAACCCGAACCCAGTTGATTTTGATTTTCTCTTTTTTCGCGACTTCGTTGAGTAGCAGCAGTACTGGCTTCCAATATTTCCAAGCCCTAGCATCGAATTTCTGACCCGGCCTGACCTCAAAACTTAGCTCCGTCGCCCAAACCGGAATCATCCGATAGCGACCAGCTATCTTCAGTTCAATTAGTTTGTTTGGGTTTGAGGGCACTGACCTATTGTAGTTTCGGTAAAAGACAAAAGCCCCAGATCGCTCTGGGGCTTTCTCGCTGTCTCTTTGCGAACGTCCTCTTTCGAGGAGCGCGGAGAATGGGGGATTCGAACCCCCGAGGGCTTGCACCCAACGCGCTTTCCAAGCGCGCGCCATAGGCCACTAGGCGAATTCTCCTGGGATTGTTCTCGGTACCGTAAAAGTATAGTCCTTCGGTTTTGCGGTAATTCGGGGCAGTAATGTCGCTAGACGGGGATAAGTTAGATGTGAAAAGAGGTCTAAATGAAACCGAGTTGGGGTCAGGGCTGTCTACTTCTAATAGTCGCGGCTTTTCTTATCACTGGAATACAGCAAGCCTCATCCAATCCGATGGGTTTGGTGATCGTGCTCATTCTGGGTATTGGCGGTCTCGCAGCTATTGTCATGTTCCGATCTGGCAGGCAGAAGACCTTCTTAGGTCAGTTAGCGGTTCAAGCGGAAACCCTGGAACAGATGGCAGCTGGTAACTTTCCCACCGATGACATTGTTTTCTCAACAGAGAAAGACGAAGTTGTTTTGATGCGCTTAAACCGTGTCGTGCTAAAAGAATTTAGAAGCGATGGTTCCTCTTATTCAGGAGGTTACGGGGGAGTAAGTTTCCGAGTAGCTAAAGGGGTCAGAGCAAACGTCGGAGGAATGCAAGGTAAATCAAGACGTAACCCAGAGGTTTCCACCCCAATCGATATCGGTGAAGTTACATATACAAACCAGCGCATTGTCTTCACTG
>Ga0222712_10004803_pt1 | contig 13978 bp, 11 predicted proteins | sample C33_657DmetaG_FD_165043 | JGI IMG/M metagenome (GOLD analysis project Ga0222712, IMG submission 165043) | Estuarine water microbial communities from San Francisco Bay, California, United States - C33_657D | ecosystem: Environmental > Aquatic > Marine > Unclassified | place: USA: California... | reverse complement strand
CGAGCGGGATGGGCCACATGAGACTGTCCAGTTGCAGGGCCTTCTGCATGTTTTTCCATTGGCCGGAACCGCCCTTGGCGGCCGATTCCTCCTCAAGTTTTTTGGAGAGGAATTCCTTGAGGGCGTCCTTTGGCGGAAGCAGGCTGTCCTGGAAAACGAAGGGCCATCCGCCCATCACGAAGCTGGCTATCCCAAGCAGCAGGACCAGCGTGCAGTGGAACATCATGTTGTTGCAAGGCTTGGTGAGCAGTTCAACCGCCGGTCCGCGGAAATCCTTCAGGGAATTGTCCTGGCCGTAATTGATCTCGGGCTTCTTCGGCTTTTTCTTTCCCTTCTTCTTGTCGCGTGGGTCCTCCTGCTCCTCGTCAGGGTCGGAAACCATGCCGTAGAGCTTCGAATCGTCTTCCTCCTCCGCCAGGGGAGCCGGTTTGGGCTTGGGGGCCGCCTCCGGTTCACCGCCGGCCGTGAACGACTCGGCGCATTTGGGGCATCGCACCTTTTTGCCCGCGGGGACCGGGTTGGCGGGGCGCAGGACCGAGGAGCAATGCGGACAAGTCAAGGTGGGGCTGGCCATGCGAAGCTCTCATTCGGACAAGGCTTTGAAAGCCGCGGTGTGAAAAGAGAATCCGGTCGGGACCCTGTTTAAATCCTAATCAAACCGGACGCAAAGTCAGCATGGTGGCTGGTTGACCCAACATGCGCACCCTGGTGCTGGCGGTTGGTTTCAGTTTGGCCGCGCCCGCGGCCTCCCGGGCGGTGGCCGCCTCGCTGGTCAACAGGACCGCCAATCCCTTGGGGCGTAAAACACGGCGCATTTCCCGGAAACTCCGTGTGTAGAGGGTCCCCAGGTCCTGCCCCACGCCGTAGGTGATGCCGAACGGCAGGTTGCAAAGGATCCGGTCAACGCTTTGGTCCGACATGGGCAAACGCCTGGCGTCCCAGCGGAAAAGCTCCGCCCCGCCGAGGTTTCTCAAATTCAGGCGGGCGGTTTCGAGCGCGTCCAAGTCCACATCCCCGCCCGTCAGGCGCAGCCTTCCCCGCCCGTGGCTTTGCAGCATGAGCCGGGCCTCGCCCAGCAGGGTTCCGGCCCCGCACATGGGATCCAATACAACCATTCCTGGCCCCAATTCGGCTTGCCAGGCCATTGCGGCCGCGACCACCGGCCTGAGGGAAGCGGCCCGGTGTTCCCGTTTCCAGGTGCGGTGCCGCATATCCCTGGTGGAAAGCCGCAATCCACAAATGGCCTGCGTGCCGTCGATGGTCAGCCAGAACTCGATGTCGGCGTTTTCCTCGACAAATCGCCACTTCGGGTGGATGTTCCGACCCAAGCCCCGGGCCAGTGCCTGCCGCGCGGATTGGCGCTGGTAGACATGTTTGCCTGATTGTTGGACGACCAGCCAATATCCCGGGGTGCCTTTGGGTTTGGGGTGGATGGCATGATGAATGGCCAGCAATTTCGGCCAATCGGGTTTGGTTGCCGTCCACTTTTCAATGAAATCCAAATCCTTGGCCCGGTAAGTGAGTCCGTCGCTGCCCCAAGCCAGCAAAAAGACATCCTCCACCGTGCGCAGTTCCAGCACTTCCCGATCGAGTTCTTCCGGGCGAAAAACCACAAGCCCCGGGGCTGTCCGGAGTATCTCGGCTCCAAGGTGCTGGCTTATTTCAGCGGAAGCTATCTCTTCTAGCCCTGGAATTGTTTGGGCATAGCAGACTGATGCAGGTTGGTGGGGTGTTTTGGGTGGCATGACAACTTGGATGAAAAGGGTTGAAGCAGGCCGAGATCCAGACTTGTCTTGCCCATTGGTTCCCAAGACCGGTAAAAACAGCTTATCGGATTGTGGCGAACGGAGCCCACCAACGGGGCTGCCGTTCTTTTATCTATTTTGCAATCAGGGGTGTGGGGATGATCGACCTGAAGGTTTTGATGGTCGAGAAGGAAGACTGTGATGCCGGCACCGTTCAGCAATTGCGGAACGGGCTGATCACGGACAAGGCCCAGTACAAGGTGCTGCGTGACGCCGCCGACACCCTGAAAAAGCGCCTTGCCACTGTCTCCGGCCCTGCCGCGAGCAAGATTCACCTGAAGCTTGGAATTTCCCTGTATTTTTTGGGTCATCCCAGGGAAGCGGTTGACCATCTGGGTCAGGCTGACGGAGCCTTGGCCGCCTTCTACCAAGGCCGTATCCAGGCCTCCCGCGAGAAGTACCAGGAGGCCCTTGCCGCCTTTGATAAGGCCGAGAAAGCCGGCTACAACGCCAGCCAGGTCAACCTGCAGCGTGCCGGTGTCCAGCGCCAGTTGGGAAAGATCAAGGAAGCCGGCGACCTTTTGGAAAAGCACAAGGATTTGGCCAGCCACTCCGCCGAGTTCCATTTCCAACTCGGTCAGCTTCGCCTGCAGGAAGGGAACAAGCTGGAGGGGGCCGACTCTTTGGAGAAAGCCGTCAAGTTTGACCCCAATCACTCGGGTGCCCTTTTCCAGCTGGCAATGCTGAATGATCAAGCTGGAAATGATGACGAGGCGCTTTCACTTTACGAGAAGTGCCGGAACAACCCCCCAGTCCATGTGGGAACCCTGACGAACCTGGGAATTCTTTACGAAGATATGGGGCGCTATGACAAGGCGCACGACTGCTTTAAGGCTGTTCTCCACAGCAATCCTTCCGACGAGCGAGCCCGCCTGTATGTGAAGGACGCCTTGGCCAGCCAGACGATGGTGGTGGCCCACGATGACGCTCTGTCCGATCCCCAAATGGCCCAAGTTTTCGAAATCTCGGTCAACGATTTCGAGCTTTCGGTCCGTGCACGGAACTGCCTCAAGCGCCTCAACATCAAGACCTTGGGCGATTTGACCCGCGTCACTGAGGACCAACTCCTCACAAGCAAGAATTTCGGCGAGACATCGCTCGTTGAAATCAACGAGATGCTGGCCGCAAAGGGCCTGCGTTTGGGGCAATCCCTGGAAGCGGGTGGCGATGGTTCGTCCTACCGGCCTGTGGGTGAATTGAGCGAGGAAGACCAGTTGAAGCTGGCTGCCCCCGTCTCCGACCTTCAGCTTTCCGTGCGCGCCCGCAAGTGCATGAATCGTCTTGGCTTGGCCAGCATCGCTGAATTGGTCAGCAAATCAGCCGAGGATTTGATGGAGGCCCGCAACTTTGGCGTCACCTCGCTCAATGAGGTGCGCGAGAAGCTGCGTGAGCGCGGCCTCAATCTGCGCGGCGAGTGACGCAGTCCGGTTGCCTTGGCTTTCAGGGCCAAGTCGCCGATCCAGCGCCATGGCGATCCGACACTCTTGCCTGAAAACCGATGGGGCGGCCCGGTTGGGCCGCCTTTTCACGCCTCATGGCGAGGTGGAAACCCCCGCTTTCATGCCCGTCGGGACGGTGGGAACCGTGAAGGGTATTTATCCCTTCCAGGTTGAGGATTCGGGGAGCCGGATCCTGCTGGCAAACACCTATCATCTGGCCCTTCGACCCGGGGACGAGCGTGTAGCCCGCCTGGGCGGCTTGCATCGTTTCATGAATTGGCCGCACGCCATCCTGACGGATTCCGGCGGGTACCAGGTTTTCAGCCTGGCCGAGCGTCGGGTGGTTAGCGATTCCGGTGTGAAATTCCGTTCCCATCTGGATGGCAGCCTGATCGACCTGACCCCGGAACGGGCTGTCCAGATCCAGGAAAACCTGGGCTCGGATATCGCCATGGTCCTGGATGTTTGCCCTCCGGCGGGGTGCTCACCCGAGGAAATGCGTGAAGCGATTCGGCGCACCCTGTTGTGGGCCAAGCGCTGCCAGAATGCCGCCACACGAGTTGACCAGGCTCTGTTCGCAATTGTGCAAGGGGGCCTGGATTTGAACGCCCGGGCCGATTGCGCAGCCGAATTGGTGGCTATGGACTTTCCCGGATATGCCCTGGGTGGCTTTAGTGTCGGCGAATCGCCCGAGGCCATGGCCAAGGCCCTGCCTCCATGCGCCGCCTGCCTGCCTGCCGACAAACCTCGTTACCTCATGGGGGTCGGTCGGCCCCAAGACCTGATCGCCGGTATCGCCGCCGGGATCGATATGTTCGACTGCGTGCTCCCCACGCGCAACGGCCGCAACGCCTCGGCCTACACCAAAAACGGGGAGGTCCGTCTGCGCAACGCGCGCCACCGGGATGATCCCTCCCCACTGGAGGATGGGTGCCCATGTCCTTGCTGCACAGGGTATAGCCGGGCATACCTTCATCATCTTTTTGCTGCCGAAGAGATGCTTGGGCCAATGCTTCTAAGTCTTCATAACTTGTGGTTTTATCAAAAGCTAATGCGCGAGGCGCGGGAAGCAATTGGCCAGGGGGCCTTCCGTTCCTGGGCTTCAGAGTGGCTTGTCTGCCTGGAAAGAACACCGTAAGGTGAGTCTTTGCCGCGCGATATGCCGCTTTCGGGGGTCAATTAGGGCCTCCGGTGCGTTTTTTTTGTTTTCAGGGGGCAGTGGATGATCATGCAGGAGGGACAAACCGCTCCTGAACCTCCGCGCCCCACCGAGGGCCCGGGTGCCTCCCAGCCCGCTTGGTGGAACCAGGTGCCCATCCTGCTGTTCGGCGGAATGCTGGTCCTGATGCTGTTCCGCCAGGGCCGAAGGGAAAAGCAGGAAAAACAGAAGCTGCTGGACAGCCTGCAGAAGAACGACAAGGTCCTGACGGTGGGCGGCATCTACGGCACCATTGTGGCCATTGGCCAGAATGGCGATGAGCTGACATTGAAGATCGATGACAATGTCAAGGTGCGTGTGACACGGACCGCGATCATGCGGAAGGTCAGCCCCGGGGATGCCGCCAAGGCCGGGGAAGCATAACGATTCAAGGGTGATTGTGGCGCGGTGTGAACCGTGCGGAGGGTGGATTCTTGAACGCTTTCTTGAAGAGTCTCGGACGAACCATCGGCATGGGTGTGGGAGCGGGCCGCGTGCTCACCTGCGTGGTGCCGGTGGTTCTGGCCCTTCTGGTCATTGCCGTCGCCTGGCGCAACTACCAGACCGGCAGTCCGGGCCTGACTTACCGGATGGGCGTGGATCTTTCCGGCGGTACCACGCTGGTCTACGAGGTGAAGCTGGACGATAAATCCACCACCGCCAATGAGATCAGCACGCGCCTGGAAGAAATGGCCACCCAGCTCAAGCGCCGGATCGACCCGGCCGACCTTTACAACATCATCGTTCGTCCGATCTCCGGCGATCAGCCCCGCATCGAAATCGTGATGCCCTTTGGCGGCGAGAAGCAGGACGAGGCCCGCCAGGCCCGTTGGGACAGCCTGGTCTCCGGGGTTAAGGCCCTGGTGCCCGCCGAGAAGGCCCAACCGATACTTGATGTTGCCACCGATGACCTTGTGCGTCTGGAGACTGTCGCCCGGGAGGCCGGTGCGGTCGACGAGAAGTTGCAGGAGTTGATCGCCGGCTATTCCGCCAAGGCCGGCGGTGTGCGGCAAAGTCTTTCGCAAAACCAAATCGAGACCATCAAGAACCTGATCACCCAGCAGGGCCTTCTGCAGTTCTCCATCCTGGCGACCGCTCAGGACGATCGCGAGGCGATCGACGCGGCCAAGGAATATTTCAAGGAGCTTGCCGGCAATCCCGCCAAGAAGCTGAAGGAAGACCGCAAGCTGCCCGGTCAGCCGCCCGAGGAGCCCAAGGAAAGCATCAAGCTCGAAAATGGCCAGACCATCGACAAGCCGCGTTTCTTCCAGGTTCGGAACAACACGGGAATCGGCCGCCACACCTACCGCTGGGTGGAAATGGGCAAGGGGTTCCTCTACTCCGGAAACAAACAATACATCCTGGACAAGGCCAACGAGCCCACCGAGGTGGCCGATGGTCTCCTGATCTACCGGCGCGATATCCCCCCGCAATTCCGCAGGGCGCCATTTATCTCGCTGGAGGACCAGCGCGGCGGCAAGACAATGGAGCATTTCGTGCTCGTCCGCAATCCGGAGCCCACCCAGGAGGTGACCGGCAAGGATTTGCAGAATGTCTATCGCGCGCCGGGAAGCCGGGGCGAGCCCGCGGTTGGTTTCACCCTGAAGGGGGCGGGCGCCACCCGCTTCTTCGACATCACCAGCAAGAATGTCCAGCGCCGTCTGGCCATCATCCTCGACGGGCAGGTCAAGTCCGCCCCGGTGCTCAACAGCGCCATCAGCGATTCGGGCCAGATCACCGGCGACTTCAGCCAGGCGGAACTGGATGACCTGATCCGTCTACTGCGCGCCGGCGCCCTGCCGGCAACCCTCGATCAACGCCCAGCATCCGAGGCGACGATGGGGGCGACCCTCGGCCAGGAAACGATCTACCGCGGCAGTGTGGCGGTGATACTGGCATTTGTTGCGGTGCTCGTGTTCATGTGGGTCTATTACCGCTTCGCCGGGTTGGTGGCCTCGATCGCCCTGTTCGCCAACCTAGTGCTCACCATCGCCTTCATGGTGCTGGTGCAGGCAACCTTTACCCTGCCTGGTCTGGCCGGTTTGGTGCTCACCCTGGGCATGGCGGTGGACGCCAATGTGCTGATTTACGAGCGCATTCGCGAAGAGCGGCAACGGGGCGCCGGATTGGCTTTGGCCTTGCGCAACGGTTACGACCGCACGCTGCCGACCATCATCGACACCCACCTCAGCTCCATCTTCACCGCGGTGGTGCTGTACATCGTGGGGAACGACCAGTTGAAGGGCTTCGGCATCTCGCTGACCGCGGGCTTGGTGATCAGCCTTTTCACCTCGCTTTACATCACCCGCACCATTTTCGATATCTACCTCAACCGCAAGGGCCACGGCGACCTGCGCATGATGCAGCTTTTCGCCAGGCCCAGCATCAACTTCATGGCCATCCGCTGGGCCATGTTCACCATCACCGTGGTGCTGACGGTACTCGGCGCGGCGTTGTTCTTCGCCCGCGGCAAGGAGGTGTTCGACATCGATTTCAACGGTGGCACCGCCTACACCGGTCGGCTCACCGAACAGCGCGACATGGCCTGGTTGCGGGGCAAGCTGGAGGGATCCAACCTGCCCGAGATGAAGATCGAGCAAATTTTCGTCAGCGACAAGCAGGATAGCGATGGGGGCAAGACCCGTTTCTTCACCGTGCGCACCGGCGAGACCGACACCCGCAAGGTGGGCGCCGAGGTGAGCAAACTCCTTGGGGCCGACCTGCAGAAGGTGGAGATGACCAAGCTGGCCGTTGAGAAAGGAGCTGGCGGGTTCGTCACCGGTGCGGATCTGGAGTTCTCCGCGGCCGTCTCACCGGACCAGGTGTCCCGCATCCTGCGCGAGAGCCTTCGTTCCGATGCCCTTCTCGAGACCGCCAGCAAGGAACTGAAGCAGTCGCTGGATGCCACGCGAACCCGCTCGCAGGATGCCGCCCGTCAGATGCGCATCGATGTGAAGGGCAAAGCCCAGGCCGGTCGTTATCAGACCCTGAAGGTGGTGTTCAACGATCCCCTCGAGGGCCCGATCGCCGAAGGCGCCCTCAAGGCGACGCAGACCACCTATCGCGAAAATCCCCAGCCTGAGCGTCTGGACAACTTCTCGGGTTCCATGGCGAAGGCGACCCAGGGCACGGCGCTGGCGGCTATCGTCGCTAGCTGGATCGCGATCGTTTTCTACCTGTGGCTAAGGTTCGGAAACTGGACATTTGGCTTGGCGGCACTGCTCTGCCTGGTGCATGACCTGTTCTTCACCCTGGGCATCATCGCCGGGTGCCATTACCTGGCCAACATCCCCGTTTTCGCGTCGATCTTACAAATTCAGGACTTCAAGATCGACCTGCCGGCGGTTGCCGCCCTGCTGACCCTGGTGGGTTATTCGGTCAACGACACCATCGTGGTGTTCGACCGAATCCGCGAGGTGCGCGGCCGCAACCCGTTGCTGACCGAGCGTATGATCAACGACAGCATCAACCAGACTCTCAGCCGCACGGTGTGGGCCTCGTTCACCACCTGGCTGGTGGTTCTGGTGCTTTATTTCTCAGGTGCGGAAGGCATCCACCTGTTCGCCTTCGTGATGGTGATCGGTGTGGTCATCGGCACGGTTTCGAGTATCTACATCGCCAGCCCGTTGCTGCTCATTTTGGGTGAGGGCAAGCAGAATTCAGCCGTGGAACAAGAGAGGTCGCTGGCTGACGAAATGTCCACCACCTGATTGCTGGGCGTTGGATGCGTTCCAAAGGATGTGGGCGGTGCCAAACAGGCACCGCCCATATCTTTTTTTGTCAGAGTTGTACCGCCTAAGGGAACCGGGCCTATTTCGCCTTGGCGGGCTCAGTCGATTTTTCCTGAAGAGCGGCCTTGGGTTGGTTGACGCCCTCAGCGCCCTTTTCCTTGGTGGCCTCCTTGGCGGTGGAGGTAGCCTTGGAAGGTCGCTCGGTGAATTTGGTTTTGTAACGGTCAGGCTCGGCCTGGCCACAACCGGAAACCAAGGCAACAGCCGCAGCCGTAACCACTAAAAAAAAACGCATCGGGTTCTCCTGCGCACCTTGGCGCCTCCAAGGACAAAGCAGACAAAGCCGGCGGATTGAACCGCCGGCTTTGCAAGCTGGGCCAGTTGGCCCCCTCATCCGACCATGCGGATTACTTCTTGTCGCCGCCCTTTGAGCCTTCGGGAGCCTTGGCAGCTTCAGGAGTCTTGGCCTTGTCGTCCTTCTTCTCCTCTTTTTTCTCTTCCTTCTTCTCTTCCTTGGCTGTTTCAGCAGCCTTGCGGCCTTCCTGATCCTTCTCGGATTTCTTCTCGGCAGCCTCAATCTTGCTCTTCTTGGCAGCGTCTACCTTTTCGGCCGGCTTCTTGGCATCGGCGCAGCCGTTGGACAGGGCAATCAGGCCACAAAGGGCGGTGAAGGAAAGCAACTTCTTCATGTGATTAAGTCCTTATCGGGAAATCAAGGTTTTGGGGGACAGCTCCCAAACCAATTGGGGCTGCCGACCGCAACGCGCGGCCCAGACCAATCCTTAAGTCTTGTTCCATCATATCAAACGCCGTCGGTGGCGAAGGGAGCAATTACCGTTCAGAAATATTTCATTTGTAAGGGCCAGCTGCAAAAAGGACGGGGAAGGAAAAATCCTACCCCGCTTTGACGGAACGACCCGGTTTTAAGCAAGCTCCTTACTATTTCTTGGCGTCGCCTTCACCGGCTTTGCCTGCATCGGGCCGAACCGCGTCCTTGCCAGGTTGCGGGGGCTTGATCATGCCTTTTTTGCCTTCATCAGGTGATTTTTTGGGGCTATCGCCACACCCGGAAAGGGAGACTATGGCCAAGGAAAAAACAGCGCTGGCGATCAGAGCTTTGCGCATGGAAAAACCCTCCTTTCAGAAAACACGATTGAGGTGAACGCGGACCGGAAGTTGACCCGCCTGGCCTTTCCAGGCAAGCCAATCGGCGCACGGATTGGAGGATAATAACCCATTTCTTTTGGGCCATCACCTCCACCCAACAAAAAAGGTGGGCGACCAAACAGCCGCCCACCTTTGGATTCGAAATCCGTTGAAGCCTTTGGGCTTCGTTGGCCGGATTACTTCTTGCCTTCTGGAGCGCCCTTGGGAGCCTCGGGGGCCTTGTCTCCACCCTTGGGGGCTTCGGGGGCCTTGTCGCCACCCTTTGCGGCTTCTGGAGCCTTCTCACCGCCCTTGGGGGCTTCGGGGGTCTTTGCCCCTTCCTTGCCCTTCGCCCCAGCCTTGGGAGCTTCCTTCTTGGGGGCATCGCCACAGCCGGTCACGGCGGGAAGGACAAGAGCGGCGGCTGCGAACAGGGAGAAAAGCTTTTTCATGGTGAAATCAGTCCTTGCGAATCATCAAACTGAGGTTCATGCCTTTCGAACCTCTCGAAGGCATCCTATGTACAGATGCAAGCGGGACAAGTTTTATTCCCAGGCATCCCCCATTTTTTGAAAAACCTGTCAAAAAGAAGCTGCATTGGCCTGATTAGGGGTGATGCATGTCAATTTTTCCCGCATTTTTTAATGGCGTGGGGAATAAAATGGGGGGCCTGCGCATCTAAAGGCTTGTTGCCAGGAAAGGCGGCGCGTTTTGACTTCAGGTGAGCCTGTGACCCGGGAACGGTTGCTCGAATGGGTGGAGCGTCATCATGCACCACTCTTTCGGTTCGCGTTCCGCCTTTCGGGCAGCCATCAGGACGCCGAGGATCTGGTGCATGACACCTTCCTGACAGCCGCCAATAACACTGCACCCCTGCGGGTACCCGAGGCTGTGCGGGGGTGGTTTTTCACCATTTTGCGCAACCATTTCCTCATGCGGGCGCGCAAAAGGCAGCAGGCCGGTTTCGAACCCATGCCGGAGGATCTTCCGGAAGGGGCGGTGTCACCGCGAGAGCGGGACGACGGACCGGATGTCGAATTGCTGCAAAGGTTGTTGAACCAGATGCCCGAGGGGTACCGAACTCCGCTGATCCTGTTTTTTTTCGAGGAGTTCAGTTATCGCGAGATCGCCGAACAGATGGGGGTTCCCGTTGGGACGGTGATGAGCCGCCTGGCCAGGGCCAAGGACTGGATTCGCCAGCGTTATCCCTGGCCCGAGGAAGGGGAACAGGCTTCCACCCGCGGTCTGGCTGGTCCACGCGGGAATGCGTTGCCCAATGATTGAGGTGCCCGATGCGTTGTGAAACCGCCAGGACGATCCTGGAACTGAACCTGCCCCGATTGGGGGAGGCCGATTGGCGCGACCTCGACGCGGTGGAGTCGCACCTGAAGGTTTGTCCGCAGTGCCAATCCTGGTGGAGCGTGCGTTCGCGGGAAGACAATCGATTGGCCCGCGAGATTCGCTCGGTTCTGGTTCCCCCTGACTTTGCCGTCCAACTGGCCAGCCGGTTGCCCTTGGCAAAGCGCGCTCCAAGCCGCGTGAAAGCTTTTGCAGCCCTGGCCGCCGCCGCCCTGGTGATCCTTGGCGGTTTGGGGTATTGGTTGCGCCCGGTGGCTTCACCGCTGGACGCGGATGCCATGGCGCGCCTGCTTGAAACCTCCCCGTCGGTGGATGGCCCAACCTCGCACGAACGCATGGAGCAATTGGTTGAATCCTTCAGCCGGCTGGGGGAAACGGTCCGGTTGCCTGAATCACTCAACTACTTGCAGGTGGTTGGCCACGGGGTGACCGAATTGCAGGGCCGCAGGGTGCCCCAGATTCTTTTCCAAACTGAAGAGGGGGGCAACCGGAATCTCGTTCGCCTGCTGGTTTTGGATTCCAGAAAATTTGACCTGTCCCAATACAGCGTGGAACAGAACACCGGACTCAACCGTCAGGTGGAACTGGTGCCCGATTCCGAGGACGGGCGCTTTTTCTTTTTGCTTGCAACGCAGGACATGGGACGGGCGCCTAAATATTAATATTTCCCATTCTCTCCAGACTTTTCATTTACCTGTCTTTTCCCCGGCCAGCCGGTTGAACTTGCTGTCCATGCGGTACGGATGTTATCGCCCTCCCCAAGATCTGTGAAAACCGGTTTTGGTTGCGGTTATGGGGGCGATGCCCATGGATGGGCCAACCGTGCGAGCATTCTGTTTCCAGGCGGTCGTATCCCTGGTGTTGGGCTGGCTGTGGCTAGTCCATGCCGGCACCGGGCACGCCCAGGTTGCCCTGCAGCAGGGATTTGAGGGGCGTGAACCCTTGTGGGTTCAGGGGCCCAGCGATGCCCAACCCAAGGAGGTGGTCCACGGCACCACCACCGACCACGCCCACAGCGGTCAGAAGGCTGAAGGAATCGCTTTTTCCGCCGAGCGCGGCACCTTTGTCCATTTTCATATCGACCCGGGCAAGGCGCTTGTCGCCGAGGATCTGAATTGCAGCCTGTGGTTGCGGGCAAACCGGCCCGGCATGGCGTTGATGGTTCGCGTGGTGCTGCCACGCGAAAGGGATCCAAAAAATCTTGAGCAACCGCTCACGCTGATGGTGCCAGGGGACACTTACCAGTTGTCAGGCAGATGGCAGCAACTGGCCATTCGCCAACCGGTCAAAAAACTGCGGGACCAGGTTCAGTTGGCCCGCGCCGAGTTGAAGCGCGACCTCATCATCCAGGACGCCTACATCGACCGGGTGGTGCTCAACCTGTACGGTGGCCCGGGCCTGACGGAGACCTGGATCGATGATCTGGAGGTCAGCCCGCTGATGGAAGCGGCGCCCACCTCCCCCAAAGCCGAAGTTCACTTGCCGGATGGGGCCGCCAACCCCGGGAAGAAAACAGCCGGCAATGCCAGACCTGCCGAGGTGCAATTGCGGGGCAACTCCCTGCAGGTGGCCGGCGAGCGGTTTTTCATGCGGGGAATCCGCCATTCCGGCACACCGGTCAAAACCTTGAGGGACGCCGGGTTCAACACCCTGTGGCTCAACTCCGAGGCCAACGACGCCGTGGTGGAGGAGGCGGCCCGGCAGGGATTCCTGCTGGTCCCATCCATCGAGCCCCAGCCGGAAGATCTCGCGGGGGTACCAGCCAACCTGACCAACGCCGGCGGTTTGGGCAAGAAGATGTCCCGCTTCATGGAGCATGATTCGGTGTTGGGCTGGAACCTGGGCAACAACCTGCCCAGCGAGGAGTCTGGAAGGCTCGCGTCCCTGGCCCGCTCGTTTCACGCAACCGATCCCGGCCGCCCTGTGGCCGTGGATGTGTGGGACGGATTCGGCCGCTACAGCCGCTCCATCGAGCAGGTCATGCTGGGCATGCACCGCTGGCCGCTGTACACGGGCATGGAATTCACCCAGTACCGCGACTGGCTGATGCTCCGCAGGCAATTCGCCTCCCCGGGCACCTACACCTGGACCTGGATCCAGACCCACCTGCCGGACTGGTATGTGAAAACTGCCTACCGGCGGGAACCCGGCGCGGATTTTCAGGAGCCTGTCGGTCCGACGCCCGAGCAGGTGCGTTTGATGACCTACATCGCCATCGGGTCAGGCATGCGGGGTATCGGCTACTGGTCCGACAAATTCCTGGCCGACAGCCACTCCGGACGCGACCGCCTGCTGGCGCTGGCATTGCTGAACCTGGAAATCAGCCTGCTGGAGCCGTTGCTCGTCACCGGCGAGGAACCGCGCTGGGTGGATACTTCCCATCCCCAGGTGAAGGCCGCCGTCCTGCGTTGCGACAAACACTATTTGGTGATGCCGGTTTGGTTCGGCGATCACACCCAATTCGTGCCCGCCCAGGGGGCCGCCGGCGCCCTGAAGGTGGTCGTGCCCCATGTGCCCGTGGGCACCAGCGCCTGGGAGGTCAGCCCGGGAGGCGTGCGCTCTCTCCCATGGCAGCGCAAGGCTGGTGGCATGGAGATCCTGTTCCGAGATTTTCACATGGCCACAGCGGCCGTGGTGACCTCCGACCTGGGCCCGACCGGTCCGGTCGTGCGGTTTCAGGAACAGCAGCGCCGCGTGGCCCGCACCGCCGCCCAGTGGTCTTATGACCAGGCTTCCGAGACCCTCACCAAGGTGCGCACCGTCGTGGCTGACCTGAAGCAGATCGGCCACGGTGAGGTGGACGCGGAGCCGTTGTTGGACAGGGCGCAGAAATCCCTCGAGCAAAGCGCCGCCTACCGGCGCAACGGGGAACACAACGACGCCTACGCCGAGGCACAGCGCGTGATGCGCCCGCTCCGCATCCTGATGCGGACCCACTGGGAAAAGGCCATGCGCGAACTGGACACGCCGCTGGCCACGCCCTGGTCGGGCAGTTTCAACACACTGGCAAGGCACTGGCAGTTCATGGATCGCATGCGTTCGATGCGGATGACCGAGAATGTGCTTCCCGGCGGCGATTTCGAGGCTTCACCCGATGTCAACCTGCCCGGGTGGACCGTGCAGGAAGACGCCACCCTGGATCCGGTGGTGGTGGGGGCCCGGCGTGTGGACAACAATTCCCACGGCGGCAAGCAGAGCCTGATGCTGCGCATCCAGCCGAAGGACCCGAAGAATTCACCCGCGGCGCTGGAACGGGCGCTGGTCGCCATCCACTCCCCTGCTATGCAGTTGCCTCCCGGC
>Ga0222712_10004802_pt1 | contig 13983 bp, 13 predicted proteins | sample C33_657DmetaG_FD_165043 | JGI IMG/M metagenome (GOLD analysis project Ga0222712, IMG submission 165043) | Estuarine water microbial communities from San Francisco Bay, California, United States - C33_657D | ecosystem: Environmental > Aquatic > Marine > Unclassified | place: USA: California... | reverse complement strand
CGTCGTCGTCGCCCGTCGTCGTCGTCGTCCGTCGTCGTTCGTGTGCGTGAACATGGACATCGAGTGGGACGTAGTACGATTTCAAACGACGTACAGCAATCGATGAAACGCCCGTCGTCGTCGTCGTCGCCCGTCGTTCGTCGTCGTTCGTGTGCGTGAACATTGACGTTGAGACGGACGTAGTACGACTTCAAACGACGTACAGCAATCGATGAAACGCCGGTCACCACTCGAGCGACGTCCGCGCGCGTGAACACCCACGCGACGTTCGGCGGCCGTATCTTCATTCATTCGCGCGCGAACGATGGCGCTCGCGGACGCGCCCGATCCATCGACGCCGCTGTTGGCGAAGCGCATCAACGCGCGCGCGCGAACGGGGTTGGCGAGAGCGGGGACGATCGCGATCGCATTGGGCGTCGTCGCGGCGTGCGCGGCGTACGCGCTGACGGGCGCGAAGGTGTTGGGAAGCGCGTCGACGTCCCTCGGCGGTGCGCGCGCGATCACGTTCCGCGTGTTCACGTGCGGGATACCGCAAAGCGTGCAAAATGGGTACATTCCGTGGCCGATCTGTCGGGTGAAGCTCGTGGGATGCCCGGGGACGAGCAAGGAGAATTGCGCGCACTGGCGATTCACGGAGGGTTTGGAGATGACGCCGACGTCGGAGTCGCGCGACGTGTTCGAAATCACGACGGATAAGTTCGGAACGGGAGATGTTTTTGGATTCGCGGTGATCGAGGCTGGGTGCGGACCCGCTGAAGAGGCGGCGTGCGCGCCGTGGGACTGCAAAGATTTGAAAATGTGTGACCATCGCTACGACTCGGGCGTTGCGACGCCGAGCGACTTCACGTCGGCGGACATCACGTGCTGGCCCGGTAACGAGAGAAATGATGCCGGTTCACGATGCTGGTCAAAATCGCCGTTTGCGACGTATCCGCCAAACGACAGCTGCTTCGTTAAGATGGATAAATGGTACAATCGCGTCGTGCCCGCGGATGTCGACGTCGTCTCCTGGGTTTGGGGTACGTGCCTCACCGTACCGGAGGACGGAAGCGCGTGTGCCTCTGACTCGACCAAGTCAATGTGCTCGATGTTGGGTACCGTTTCTAACGAAATCAAGGAGTATCCCGACAAGTGCCACCACTTGGACGGCACCGTTGCGCACGGCGCGGTGTGCAAACTTTCGCACCGAAAGCCCGGCTCGGATTTCTCCGTTGAGGGCTCATGCTGCGAAGGAAAATGCTGTGCGAACGGGCAGATGTGCAACAGGATTACAAAGAAGTGCGAAGATATGCGAAGCGCATTACCGAACAAAGTGGGCATGTGCACCGACCCGTATTATCCGCAAACGTACGGCGTTTGTACGCAATCCTGCGGCACGGGCAACGGCGATTGCGACTCCGTGTGCATCGCCGCGCGAGATTCAGGACTTACTCTGAGCTGTAATCCTGGTTCTACCGGTTCAGACGCTTGCATTTGCTCGAATATCGGTGGTCATACCGCGGAGGAGTGTAAAAACGAGGCCAATCCTGGATTCAAGTGCTGCACGTGCAAAAGCATCGCGAGCCAACGCGACAACAACGGCAACGGCTGGGGCCGAGGCGGCAACACCGAGCACTGAAACGAGCGCGAGTGATTATCTTTTTTGTAACGCAATCAATTCACTCTCTCCTATACCTTTCGTCGAGCGCCTCGTCGTCGCCCCCGTTCGCGCCATCACCCGTTCGCGCCTTCATCGCGTTAAACCACGCGTTCTACGACCTCGCCGTTCCGTCGCGCGCCCACGCGCGAGCGCGCGAAACGTCACTTTCGCGCGCGCTCGCGCTCGCTCGCTCGCGCGCTCTCGCGCGCGCTCTCGCGTGTGAACGACGCCCCGCCGTCATCGCGCGCGCATTTTGTTTCTTCTCTCCCTCGCGCACGCGCTCGCTCGCGGGAAGCGTTCGATCGATCGATCGACGATCGAGCGGTCGCCACGACGAGCCAGCGCTGTCACGCGCGCGATCGATCGATCGCATCGATCGCATCGATCGCATCGATCGCATCGCACGTCGACATCGAGCGCGAACGCGCGGGAATTGAAATTCGTTGGAATAATTTTCACGAATTTATTCGCGTTCTCTCGCACGCGCGCGATCGCACGCGCGCGAGGCGACGGGCGACGGGCGTCGATCGCCGCGGCATCGATCGCGTCGAGCGGCGCGCGCGCGACGTCATCGCTCGCGTGCGTGGTGTATGCGCGAACAGAGAGACATTTGACATTTGACATTGGACGCTCGACCGACGCGTCGAAGGGCGCGCGCGAACGGTTCAGGTGAAGACATGGACGTGGAGTCGGTGGAGGAAGGCGACGGTGACGGGGCGAGGGCGAGAGCGAGCGCGAAAGCGAGCGCGAGCGCGAGCGCGCGAGACGATGGAAGGGACGAGAGTCGGCGCGGAGACGGGAAGAGCGAAAGAGCGCGCGCGCCGTCGGCGGATGAGCGAGAGGACGAGGAGGACGATCGCGACGACGTTGGGTTAGGGAACAGAGGTTATTCGCGTAAAGATAAATCTCTCGGGGTTTTGTGCGAAAATTTTTTATCGCTCTATGGTGAAGGGCAAGAGGAGTTGATTAGCTTGGATGAAAGCGCGACGAAGCTCGGGGTGGAGCGGCGACGAATTTATGATATCGCCAACGTGTTAGAATCGATCGAGGTAGTCGTGCGGCGAGCGAAGAATCAATATACATGGCACGGCGTGCGGCGGTTGCCAGAGAGTTTGAAGCGCTTGAAAGAGGCGGCGTTGAAGGAGTTTGGTACAGACTTTAACGGCGGCGACGAAATAGCGACGGCGACGACGACATCGTCGATTGAAGGGTCGGATGACGGGAAAGTTGATGACGACTCTAATCGCAGTTCTCCCACGACAACGACATCGGCGGCAGCGGCGGCAGCGGCGCAATTTACGGCGGTGGCGAGGGGTTTTGTTGGTCAAGGTCGATTCGCGGTGCCGAGTGAGGAGTTCGATTGCCGCCGCGAAAAGAGTCTCGGATTATTATCCCAGAAGTTCGTGCAGCTTTTTTTGGCATCAAAAACGAACGTCGTGAGTTTAGATACGGCTGCTAAAATTCTTTTAGGCGACCTTGCTGACGACGCAAAGTTGAAAACCAAGGTTCGCCGACTGTACGATATCGCCAACATTCTCTGTTCGTTGCACTTGATTGAGAAGATTCATATTGTGAGTTCGAGAAAGCCAGCATTCATTTGGTTGCACCGCGAAAATACTATAGCCGAGCTCATCGCTCAAGGTCAAGGCTTAAAATGGTTCTCAAAAGCTGAATCGACGCAGAATACGAATCTGGCAACTACTGAGCTCATTGCCAAGTTCAAGAACGCGCAAGGCAGCTCAAAATCCTCTTCATCGTGTAAGAAGGCGCCGCTTCGTACGTCGTCTACCCAAAAGGCGAATGAAAACGAACAAAAGCGAGCTCGAGGACGCCCGCGTTTTCCGGGTGGCGAGGATTCGATTGCGCACGTCGTCGTCGGTCGATCAGATCAGGCGACTCCTATCGAGAACACGGCGCACTTCCATAACATGTTGGCGTACACTACGGCGCATCTTGCGGCACGTTACCCTTTGGATGTGAATGCGGACTTAAATGCCATCATCGCGCATCAAACGCTTGGTAGTGCCAACTTTTTGCAGCAGCTTGCGTTGGCGTCAGCGGCGCAGGCACACGCCGCGCACCAGTTGCAGCAAAATATCGACTTCAATCACGCGATGGCCGGAGCAGTACCGATGGCAGTGAGCAATCATGGAGAAAACACGCCGCAGGCTCTACCGAAGAGAGCGATGGTGCCGGCGTACCCGATGTTTGTTCCGAATATGATGCCTCCGTGGACGATGTCAGGAATGGCGTATCACAGTCAGCAAGTGCAGGACATGCTTAAAATGTATGAAGAATCTATGGCGGCGTTCAAAAAGAATGCCACCGGAATGCTCTGATAACCATATCGAGACGCGTTTGGGAGATGCAAACTAGGGAAAATCGTGTCAAACCGCCATAGCCAGGCGAGAGCCGCGGAAAAATTTAGCACTCACCGTACAGTAAATTTTGTTATGCATCTTTGCGCAGTAGAAGTTCACACTGAGCCTACTCTTTCTGGCCCTTTCGTTCCCAAGGACGGAACTTCGGCGAAATCCCATACGCCATGCCGAGGATCAACGCCGTGCCGACAGTCATGACGGCCAGGACCTCGAGGCTCACCGTCGACTCTGGCGTCGGCTGGCCCGCTGTTGACGCTGCGGTCTTTTTCCCTGCCGCGTTTTCCGCGGATGATGATGTCGCGCGCGCGTATTTACTTCCCGCCGCAATTCTTGATGCGAATGATCCAATTGCGATTCTCATCCAATGTGTGAAGGCGTTGATGGGGAGCATGCCAAGGTGTGAGGCTCGGCGAGTGCGAGAACCATCGTCAGTGGAGAGGCTATTTTGAGCGCAAAATATTTTTCATGATTTTCATTTGTATTATACGTTTCTATACGAGTGTTCGAAAGTGTGTCCTCTCAACCATCCATCATCTATTTTTCTCGCTATTCCACTACACCCACTTTTCACTTCACTTCACTAGCGCCGTCACTCGTCGATTTCTTCGGTTGCTTTTTGCGCTCCTTTTCCCCCCCACCCTCTCCGTTGGACGCACGTCGCACGTCTTTGGAGTCTCTCTTCCCATTGCTCACTCCCTTGGCATTCACTGCTGAGGACTTTTTCAACTCAACCACCAACTCTTTACCCGCCAATTCGATACGCGCCTCTAAGGCCGCTTGTGCGGACGCTGCATCGTCGAAATCAATGAATGCGAATTTGGTCTCGTGCGACAACTTGGGCGACTTAAGGTTGATTCCCTTGGCACCACCCCGAACGACGCCAAATTTGCTGAATTCTTGCTCAAGATCTTCAACAGTGGTATCAATGAAGATATTCTTTATGAAAATTCCACAACCAGGCTTGACCGTCGGCGGCGACGCGCGCTCCGCCTTTTCCACCGGCGGAGGCGACGACGCCTTGGCTGGCGCCGCCGCGACCGCGACCGCAGCTGGCTTGGCGGCTTGCGCCGCTTCAGCCGCCCGAGCCGCCGCTTGCGCCGCCATCATGGCGTACGTTCGGGGCTTGTTCGGGTCCTCCGCTTTGGAGCTATCCTCTTTGGCCGCTTCGCCCTTCGCCGGTTTGGGCTCCTTAGCGGCCTTTTCACCTTCAGCGGCATCCTTTTTCGTCGCTTTGGACTCAGCCTTAGGCTCAGTCTTGGTCTCCGCCGCCGCCGCTGGCGCAGCAGCAGCAGCAGCAGGCGCGGCCCCCGCGGCTGCGCCTTGTTTGCCACTCGCTTTGGCTGGTGCCGCCGCCTTGTGCGCATCGCTCGACGAGTCAACCTTGTCAAGGTATCGCACGATGTCATTCAAAACAAAGAACCCATTCTCTTGCGGCGCGAGCAAGAATGATTGCACGAAATTACGCGCAAACGTTTCGCCCTTACGACGAAGCGTGCCAGTGACTTGAACCAAGACGCCACCGCCGAGCGTGTGCGACGCGTCGATTGATTTAACATCTGCCTGCGTCTCGTCGTATCGCATACTCATAACCTTGTTATGAATATCGCGTTGCGTGCGATAGGTAGTCGGCGCGTCGCTTCCCGCTCCGTGATCGCCGCTCACGATGAGCGTCGAATCATTCGTGTAAAACTTGAACAACACCGCCGGCGACGTGTGCAGAATCGTATAAAACTGATTCACAAACGAATTACCGACAACCTCAGCCGCGGGCGCGCGAGGCGCCGCCGCCATATACGTCACCACGCCCGGCGCCACCAGCGCCGGATGGTACGCCATCGGCGTCGCTCTCGCCACCGCGCTCATCGGCGCCGCGCTCGCCGCGCTCGACATCCTCGATCGCTCTCCCACGCCCTTCCCTACGCGCACGACTCCTGTCGCGTTCGCCGTCTTCGGTCAGTGTTTTCGCTCGCGCACCCGCACACCATCCTTCTCGATTCACGACTCGTCACCGACCCCCCCCCCCCCCCCCCCCCCCCCCCCCCCCCCCCCCCCCCCCCCCCCCCCCCCCACCTCCCCCCCCCCCCCCCCCCCCCCCCCCCCCCCCCCCCCCCCACCCCCAATCGCGCGCGTCCACCGCCGCGCGCGCGTCCGAGCGATGTCGAAAGCCCTCGCGCGCGATGTCTCGCGACGTCCTCACGCGCGTTCGCGCGTCGACGCGATCGCGCGCGCGCGCGTCGAACGTCGCCACGATTCGTCATTTTCCACGCTCGCATTCAAATCACTCATGTCGCCAATCCATCGCCCCGCGCGCGCGCTCGATCGCGCGCCAATCGCGCGCGCGCCCTCGGGCGAGGAAACGCATCGCATTCGCGTTCGCATTCGCCGTCCACGTCCAAGGCGAATGCGAAGGAACGTACGGACGAAAATCGATCGATCGATTTTCCCACGGCCTCGCCCTCGCGCTCGCGCGCGCGCACCTCGGTCCACTACTCACGACGCGCGCGACAGTGCCGACGCGCGCGAACGTCGCACGCGATCGATCGCGTCGCGCGCTCCGTCGTCCACTCGACGCGTTCGTCGACGACCGCGCGCGCGCGCGCATGGCGTTCGCGCGCGCTCGAGTACGACGACGGACGACGCGCGTGGGCGAATGACGTGGACGCTGGTCAGGTGCAACGGATGGTATTTGATGGTATGAATGTATGGGATAAAGTACATAGAGAGAGTGATTGTAAGGCTATGGAATGACGATGTGGAGACGCACGGCGTCGGCGTCGGCGTCGGCGTCGGCTAGTCCGCGTCGACGTCGACGTCGACGTCGTCGTAGGACGAGGACGAGGTCGATGGCGACCGTCCTCGTCCTCGTCCTCGACCGCGACCGCGACCGCGACCGCGACCGCGACCGCGACCGCGACCGCGACCGCGACCGCGTCCCGGGGAGGAGGATGGGAAATCGTCGCCGGCGTCGGCGTCGTGCGCGAGCCGTTTCGCGCGCAATGCCATGATTTCCTCGCTCTCCAGCGCGCGCTTGCTGGGTAACCGCGAGCGCGCACCACGATTCTCGAATGATAACGACAACGCGCCCATGGGTGCGTTCGCGGTCGTCGATGGAGAGTGCGCTTCTCGCCTCTCCGCGGCGCCGCGCTCATCCGCCTCGCGTTGGTCTTGTCGCTTCGCCTCTTGCGCCATGAACGCCGCGGCTTCGACTTCGAGCTCTTCAAGCGAACTTCGTCGACCGCGTCCACCGCCTCGTCCTCGTCCGCTTGCTCGTCCTCGTCCGCCTCGTCCACCTCGTCCGCCCCGCGCGCCGAAGAATTCGCGCGCGCCGCCCTCCACGGCGTCCCACTGTTCACGCGCTTCGTCGTCGTCGGACCTCGCGAGCGCACCCGCGCACGGCGCGTCTTGGGATAATATCTCGCATTCTCGTCGAACGTCCTCTCCTCGACCGTTGCGGACGACGACGGAGGTGCTTTCGATGGTGGCCCACATGTGATGGCCGTCGTCGCACAAGACGTGGTACGGGTGACGCTCGTTGGCGTCATAGAACACGACCGCGGCGGATATCGCGCGAGAGTACGAACCAGAGAGAATCTTAAGACGCGCGCCGACGAGGGCTTCGGGGTCGGATGGCACCATCGTCGCCGCGGCTATCGGTGAGGACGGCGCGCCGGTTTCTGACGTCGCGTTCGGGACGCTCGCGAGATTTCTGAACCCGATCGCTCGTGAGATTCTAATCGCGGGGAAGCAATAGTTGATATTACACGCCTATCCGAACGTTGACTGCTTTCTTAAGCTCTTGATACCGTTCGGGCGTTCACGGCGCGTGGGCAAACTTATTCATCGCCCGAGACTCGGCTCACCAACGCATCCACTTGCTCCATGAGTTCCTTGCGGGAATCCTTGAACAAGACATAGCGGTAAACGAACCAGGTGGAGTACCCCAAACCGACGAGTTCCATGATCTTTGGCAACAGCGGAACGGCATTGATGGCACCCACCAAGGTGGAGGACAACCACACCGCGGCGGTGGCGCCCGCCACGTACGTGATCACCGTCGACTTGTTCTCCGTTTCTTCCCACTGCATCATCACGAATGTCGCGCGCGTTCTCGTCAGTGCGTTGCATCGATGCAAACAAACAATCAACGCTAAATCTCTCCCGATGACGCCGACGACGATCGAAACGCGCGAATCCACTCGTCATCGCTCGCGCTCGCTCGCGCTCGCGATCGCGCTCGAGCGCGCGCCACTACCTTATCTGCGATCGTCTTCAACACGTCATCCGAATTGAACTTTTCCGCTCGCGCGCGCACACTTCGCATCGGGGCTTTCACCTGTCGCACGAAAATCGCATTCAGTCGCACGAAAACCGCCGAGCGATGCGTTCGCGCGCGATCGCTTCGCGTCCAGCGGCGCGCGAGCGCGTCGTAATCATCCTTCGCATCGAGCGACGAACGAACGCGAACGGGGGTGACGCACGGCGAATGAACGAACGGCGGCGACGCGCGCGTTCGCGCGCGCTCTTCGCGTCGTTTTCGTCGTCAAAGCGACGGAGCGGGCGAGGGAAATCGTGGAAATCATCGCGAGCGACAGTGACGCGCGCGCGCGAATCCGCGGGTGGACAAGGATATTTTCTTGAGTTGTGATTCGAGGATGAGTGCAAGATTTTTTCAAACGCGCGCACCGCCGGCGGGCGAAGAGACGACGGTTATTTTGGACGACGATGGATGGAAAATGTGAGAGTCTATTACTATTACACCACACCCAGCAGAGATTCAAACTATACGATGCTATATATAGAAGACAATGAGACTGAGCGCCATGACGGCGAAGCCGAGAAAAATGTAATTGGTGACGTACGCGTCGTGCGGGTCGTATTTGAGCGCGGTTGGGATGAGTTCTTTGATGGCGATGAAGACCATCATCCCGGCAACGATACCAAAGAGCGCACCAAAAGCCTCGGGAGACATGCCATTACCTTTTAATATGCAGTAACCCACGATCGCGCCCACGGGTTCGCTCAAACCGCTAAAGAAACTCCACCAAAATCCTTTCCATTTGCTGCCGGTGGCGTAATATATCGGCATCGCAACGCAAATCCCTTCTGGGATGTTATGAATAGCTATGGCGATCGCAAGAGCGGCGCCAAGCTTTGGATCCGCCAAAGCGGCGACGAATGTAGCTAAACCTTCGGGAAAGTTGTGCAAACCGATGGCTAAAGCGGTCATCATACCCATATTTTGAAGCTTTTTCGCCTCGATCGCCTTGTGATGGACGTCGGTTAAATCGACATTGTCAACCGTGACGCCCGGCCTCATTTCCTCAACCGAAGGCTGTTCACACGCATTTGCTTCTCGGGATTCGCCATGATTGTGCGCGTGTCCGTGTTCGTCGTGCGCGTGTCCGTATCCGTCGTGCGCGTGTCCGTGTTCGTCGTGCGCGTGTCCGCGTTCGTCGCGCGCGTGTCCGTGTTCGTCGTGCGCGTGTCCGTGTCCGTCGTGCGCGTGTCCGTGTTCGTCGTGCGCGTGTCCGTGTTCGTCGCGCGCGTGTCCGTGTCCTTTGATCTACTTCTCCTCGACTTTGCCTCCGCCCTCCATCTTCGCAATGTCGCGCACGCACTCATCCAAATTCGCGTGAATGCTCAAAAACGAATGCTCGTGCCCATGCGAAGCCGCTTCTTTACCTTCTTTAGGTTTCTTAGAACAGCAACCGCAGTTACTGTCATTGATAGAGTGCACGACATAATCGAGCCCGTACATGAATACCAAACCGATGAAAAAGCACATGGTCGCCCAACGCCAGCCGCACTTGTCGTTCCCATCGCACACCTCTGTGAACGAATACACCGACTTCGTGCTGAATATCTCAACGAAAGATACATAAATCATCACCCCCGCGCTACCACCGAGCGCGCGCGCTAACACCGACGTATTCGCGCGCGACGAACAAAACACGAAGCACGACCCCAGCGCCGTGGACAACCCCGCCATGATCACCATCCCGAACGCCAGCGCCACCGCACCTTGCGAATACTGTCATCATTCGAACGATCGCCACTTCACGGTTAGTTCTTCTCCCTCGTCCTCCTCCTCGTTCGCGCGTGCGCGTCGAACTCCGTCGTCCCTAGACGCCGAGTCGCGACGTCAACAACTCAAAAGCGCATCCGCGCGCGCCGTCGCGTGTGTGTTCGCGCGCGTCTCGTCGACGTTTTACCAACGAACGACGAATGACGAACGAAAGACCGACTCGATGCTTTCCTTTCGCGCGCGCGCGTACCTGCGTCATCGCGCGCGAGTGCGAGTGCGAGTGCGAGTGCGGAGCGCGGCGTGCGAACGCGCGCGTCGAGCGTGTGCCATCGACGACCGACCGACCGACCGACCGACCGACCGACCGACCGCTCCAAACGTCGATCGATCGCGCGCACGCGTGTCTGGGGTTATGTATCGTCCACGCGTGCGACTCGCGGAGTCGTGCGAGGACGCGCACCGATCGTACGAACGTCGTGCGATCGCGGTAAAATCACACGAGTGGGTGATTTCTCGAACCCTAGGAACGGTCCGCGCGACACCGGGGACCGGCGGAATGTGTCCTAAAAAAGGAGAATGGCCCAAAAAGTGAGGCTCCATTCTCCCCCCTCTCGAGAGTCCCTTATTTTGACGATTTAATAACTCAAGAATCCGAAGACGCCGATATTCTCGAATCGTGCGTTCGCAAAATGTCACGAAAATGTCACGAAAATGTCGCGCACGTGCGCTTTTCGTGCGCGCCCGTCGCGATCGATCGATCGATCGTCGGTCGTCACACGCGCGACCACGGGGGGCGTCGCTCGCGATGGTCGACGACGACGACGTTGACGGCGACGACGGGGTTGACGACGGAGAAAGGATGTGGGCCATCGCGACGTGGCGCGCGTGGCTCGCGCGCGCGATGGCATCGATGGGAGATGATGATGATGATGATGATGACGACGACGACGATGATGATGATGATGATGATGATGATGATGATGGAGGCGGGAAACGCGGGAGACGGGACGGGGAAGGGACGAGTGGAACGAATACAAGCGGGGACGCGCGAAATGGAACGACGAAAAGAGGAATGACGGTGAGGACGACGACGAAGGCGAGGAAGGAGTATCGAGCGCTGCGCGCGAGATTCTCCAAGCCGGTGGAGGCGGGGGAGTGCACGCAGGCGGATGCGTGCGCGGCGTTCGTCGGGCTCGAGCGCGCACGTCGTGCGTTCGAGAGGCTCTCTGAGTGCGACTATGGGTTGGATGATAGGAGTGATGACGTCATGGGTGATGGCATCAGCGAACAGGCGTGGTGCGCGAGGTGGTTGGAGGCGACGCCGAGGGACGTGCGCGAGGCGTTGCGGGAGTTACGGTCGCTGTTTCAATTCGTCGACGAGGACGCGTACGTTAAGGCTCGCGGAGGGAAGGCGAGGGATGATGATGTGGGGGATGAAATGGGAGACGATCGTCGCGTTCGGGTGAGACGAGTTTGTTGCGCGTATTGCAAGAGTTGGTTCGCGAGGAGTCACGTGCACGCGCACGTTCGGTCCAAACACACCGGAGCGAAACCGTTCGTGTGCGAACGACCGGGTTGCGATGAAATGTTCGTCGAAAAACGGGCGCTCGAACGACACGTGGCGATGGTACATGACCAAAAATTTAAATGCGCGGAGGAAGGATGTGGGCAAGTGTTTTCGACGAGGCAAATGATGAAAAAACACGCCGAGCGCTCGCACGGCGTCGCGAGCCATAGCGCTTTCAAGTGCACGCATCCGGGATGCAACAAGACGTACAAGTATGAATACTCGTTAGCGCACCACTCGCTGAGCCATGATGAGAAGGGAGGTAGACATTTTGAGTGTCCTCATGAAGGATGCGGTCAAGCATTCAAGGCCAAATCTGATATGCTTCGACACCAGCGCAAGCACTTTGGTGAGCCCGTCAAGGCGCCGCGCCCGTCGAACATGTCCAAGTTCTTAGCCGCGGAAATTGCGAAAGGACCTCAGATCGTGCATTTGCCCGCTCACAATGATGACAATTCACCGCAAATAACTAGATGGCTCATGCAGAATTAGGATAGAGTCGCTCGACGCATGTAAATGATGTGTATTAAATGTATTTTTTGCTCAGTCTCACAGCCCGAAATGTCTGACGTACGTCACCTCGAATTGATACTCAGCCGCAATTTTTCGTCCCGCGAACCAACGCGCGTGCAGCGCTTGTTGCGCGCGCGTGCTTGAAGCGATGTCGACAAACTTCAAGTAAACGAAACCTTGACTCTCCTTATCGACGAAAGCGTGCGAGATGGCGCCAAACTTTGCGCACTCCCCTTTGACATCCTCGGCAATGTCCAACCACCAGTCTGGCTCGGTTTCTTCCTTGGGATCGAATAAGTTCTTGAGCAACAGGCACGGAGTGGGAATCGGTGAGCCCGGGCCTAAGACGCCTTGCGTGATGGGCTGCGCCGCGAGCGGCAGTGCTTCACCGGGGGCATCCAGAGGCTTGAGCGTGTCAACCGTCGTGGGCAATCCCGTTTTAGGATCGATTGCAAACGCTTTGGTGATCTCTGTATCTTGACCCGCGAGCCGCGCCATGAGCGCCGCGCGACTACGGCTGTCCAATCTCAAACCTTCACTGCCCTCATCGAGCTCGCCAAGAGACTCCACGGGAGCAGCCATCGTGCTCGCCGCCGCCGCCGCGCCTTGACTGGCAATCGACACCCTGATTGGGATCCCAACTAATTCTAATCCATTCAACTGCGACAGCGCCAACATCGCGTGCGCGGTCTCTTTATACTGTACGAAAGCGCTCGCGAATAACCCAGCAGCCTCCTCCTTGTTCATCGAGATAAAGTCCAATTCCCCAAACGGCTCAAACACCGCGCGCACGTCGTCTTCGCTCAAGCCTAAGTGCAACCCACCGACGCGAAGTTTGCACGGGCCACTCGATCCGATGTACGGCACTCCTTGACCATAACTCAACCCTAATCGTTTCTTTTGCGCTTGCTCGGCTTCCCAAGCGATGTTCTTCTCCGCCTCACTCATCTTGACCGTAATCGCCTGTCCATTGATCACCTGTCCAGTGAGCTCGAGCGCGGCGTGAATGTCTTTCTTATCCGCGAACTCTACGTACGCCATGCCCTTACTCTTCGGCGTTTGTCGGTCATAAATGATTCTCACATCCGTCACCGTCCCGACTTTACTAAAGAATTGAAAGATCCCGCGCTCATCCAACTTCGTGCTCAAGTTCACTACGAAAACCGTGCGCGTGTCGCGATCGAGCTTCTCCAACTCTCGTCTCTGACGTTCCTCCTCTCGTTCCTTTTTCTTCCTCTCGCGCTCTTCCTCTCGTTCCGGTGTCGTCTCTCGTCGTCGATCGCCGCTTCTCGATCGCTTTCGCGCGCCTCGTCCACTTCGTCGCTCACGATCTCTCGACGCCGATCGCGACGCTCGCCGTCGATCGTCGTCTCGCCGTCGTCGTCCATCCGCGCGCGTCGACGGCGAGCGCGACCGCGAGCGCTCGTTCCGCCCTCGTCCAGCGCGCTCGCGTTGTTCCTTCCCTCCATCGCCTTTCGCGAGTGCGTTCTTCACCTCGATGTCGTCGTCGTCCTCGCGCGCGCGCGCTCGCATTCGCGCGCCCTCCATCGATCGTTCGAGGAGGTCCCATTCGTCCTCTCGCGTTTTCGCGCCTTCGCGCGCGCGCGCGCGATCGTCCATCGCGCGCGTGCGCGAGCGAAAGGAAGGCGAGCGTTCGACTTCGAACGTCGCGCGCACCCGTCGTCGCGCGCGCGCGTTCGCGAGAGACGACGACGTCGGTCCGTGTCGTCGTCGAACGCGCGTCGGTGACCGAGAGGCGCGACGAGAACGACGACGAAAAAAAAAAGACCACCCGAGGAAGGCGCGACTGGAAAAAAAAGGACCACCCGAGGAAGGACCGACAGGAAAAAAAAAGACC
>Ga0222712_10004801_pt1 | contig 13984 bp, 16 predicted proteins | sample C33_657DmetaG_FD_165043 | JGI IMG/M metagenome (GOLD analysis project Ga0222712, IMG submission 165043) | Estuarine water microbial communities from San Francisco Bay, California, United States - C33_657D | ecosystem: Environmental > Aquatic > Marine > Unclassified | place: USA: California... | reverse complement strand
GACATTCAATTACGATTTCCGAAACAATGGAGCACCACGAAAGATCATTGACCAGATCGGCAAGTGGGATCGTAAATACGACAGACTAATTAGAGCATACAAATAGCCTAAATAATCCAGAAACACTTTGTTCTGGAGAGATTGATGGCAGGTAAAATAAACGAGGGTGATGTGATCGAGGGTATATTTACCATCGGTCTCGCTTTGTTCATCGTAGATGGTAAAGTCGATAAGGCTAAACTGAATAAAATACGAACTCAGATTGACACAAAGCTGTTCAATACTGGTCGTTTTAAAATGGCTGTTGCTTCTGGGGTTACTCGAAAGAAGGGTAACAGACCACCTGACATCTTTAATGTTGGGTTTGAGATGCGTCTAAAACCAGAGTCTGTTGTTGGTGCTTTCGGTAAAGATTATAACACCATTTACTATAAGTCGTCTAAAGATATCGGGCATATCGATAAGAAAATTGACCAGCTTATCAAATCAATTGATTATGGTTCTTACAGTAGAAGAGTCACAACAGTAGTAAATCAGTTTTTAGATAACAATGTTGGTGAGGTTGTAGACTTTAATGTAATTGCTGATGGCATCGCTGGAGAATCTAGTGGTGGAGCAATTAAAGGTGATGTGTCATTAGACATTTATGCCACTGCTAAAGGTAAGACTAAGAAGATTCATGGGGGGACTATACCATTCTCGTTAAAGTCTGAGAGTGTGACTGTTGCAAACCTTTCACCATATCGTGGTATGTTGGATATTGCTGAAGCGTTAAAGATTAAGTGGGATGGTAAGACTAAATACGAAAGACTTTCTAAATCATTTAATGGTCCAGCAGAACAAGCAGCAAAGTTTGAGATGATTACATCTATGTATAATGACTTGAAGAAAGAGATAACTGCAAAATCTGGCTCAAAAACATTTACAAAAGATGCATTGGCATTTTTAGGTAAAGGTATATTTGGTGATGATCTTGCTGATGTTGTTGACATACAGAAGGGTAAAGTGAAAGAGATAACGACAGAATACTTCAAAGAGATTGAAGAAAAAGCAATTCTTTATGTAGTAGAAAAAGGAAACAACTTGGTGTTTATGGATAAGAAAACACAAGCACCAATTTTTCAAATAAGAACTAAATTAAGACCACCACCTGCAAACGAAGCAAAGTTTTATCTTGAAGTCGGCTCAGGTGTTTATGCACATTAGGAACCAGTATGCTAAAATTAAAAAGATTTCTAGACGAAAATAAAGACTTAGAAAAGATCTTAAAAAGGATCGATGAAGAATTGCTCATTGAAAAGAAAGATGCTCTTGGTCACGGATCAGATGCAGTTGAAGGCAAAGTATCTGCAAACACACAAGGTGTTATGCATGAACTACTGACTGGTTATCATCTTAATGGTGGCAAGCATATGGAAAAGCACCCAGACATTAATGGTGATAGTCCAGAACAAGCACATGATAAACTTAAAGCAACTTTACATCCTAATGATTATAAAAAGTTAAACGACAAAGCCAAAGCTGCTGCTGCAGATATTAAATCGCAAGCAGAGAAAGATGGACATAAAATTCATTCAGTGCATTGGACATCTAAACCTGGAGACTTACATAGATCTACTGGTATTGAGGCTGAACAAAAAGAAGATGCTTCTGATGTGGTAGTTAGAACTCACCATGCGTCTGATAAGAAAAAAGAAAAGCCAATGTTTCATGGCGTGTCATTGAAGTCAGGTAAAGACAAAAATGTCCCAACATCTAGTCTTGGTATCGAATCTTCTGGACCAAAGGCTAGGGATACTTTTGAAGCGCACAGAAAAGGTATTTTAACTGCACACCCAGCATTAAAATCTTTAACGAACAAGGCAGATAGAAAAGAATGGATGAAGGCGAATCCAAAAGCTGCTGAGGATATTAAGAAACGAAACCAAGTAACTCTGCATAAAGTCGCCAAAGATTTACATGATCACCTGACCACTGGTTCTAAAGAAAGTTTAGTGCATCATGTCAGAGAATTACTGCATGCGCATAAAACTCCAATGGAGTCGTATGGACACAATCACATTCGACATATTACATATGAGAATAAAAAGGGTATCCAACACCATTCAGTAAATCCTGGAACTGACTACGAACATATCCTAAAACACCCAGAGCATATTGAAGTTAGTCACAGTGGTGGTTCTTTATCCTTTAAGGACAAACGAACTGGCAAGACCTTTGCTCGTCACTCAATGAAGTACGATTCCCAGAGTGACCCGATGAGCCCACTGAAGAGTGCGGGTATGCCAGCCTAATGGTTTACTAAAGTATTACTTTAATGACCCCATAAACCGTAGGGTTATTGCTTGACTATTATTGCAAATTACGGTATAATAACGGTAGAGAAATGAAAAAATTAAGCACTTATATCGCAGAACAAAAGAATACTCACATGGAGCATATCGAAGACTTGGTCTTCAATGCTGGTGTTGATGGAACACGACAAGCGATAAATTTTCTCCGTGACCTTCGTGACATGCTTGCTGGTCACGCAACCACTAAAGTTACTGCAACGGTAAAATGGGATGGTGCTCCAGCAGTCTTTGCTGGAGTTGATCCAAGAGATGGTAAATTCTTCGTAGCAAAGAAGGGTGTCTTTAACAAAGAGCCAAAAGTATACAAGACTGCTGCCGATGTCGATGCTGATACATCAGGCGATCTCGCTACAAAACTAAAATTGTGTTTGTCTGAATTTAAGAAACTTGGAATCACCAAAGGTGTTTATCAAGGTGACTTAATGTTCACTACTGGTGATGTTAAAACAGAAACCATACAAGGTGAGAAGTATACAACCTTCCACCCAAACACTATCATCTATGCTGTTCCATATTCATCTCCTCTAGCACAAACAATCCGCAAAGCAAAGATTGGTGTTGTCTGGCATACTACCTATACTGGCAGTTCGTTTGAGACGATGACTGCTTCTTTCGGCAAGTCAATTGTGCAACACATGAAGAAGGTTCCATCAGTATGGATGGATGATGCCAACTACAAAGATTACTCTGGAGTGGCTACATTCACTGCAGAAGAAACAACTGAGATTAATGGAATTCTTTCTCAGCTTGGCACTAAGTTTCAATCTATGAATTCCAAAACTTTGAATGCTATCTCTGATGACAATGAGTTATTAGAATTAGTGAAGACATATAACAATAGTAAGATAAAAGCAGATGAACCAATTACGAATATTAGCAGTCATGTTACTGGATTATTTAATTACATCTATGACAAATATCAGGGAAAGATTGATGTCCTCAAAACGGATAAGTCAAAAGCTGAGTGGGATGACAAGCGAAAGAAAGTTCTTAAATTTTTCACAGACCATGACAAAAAAGAAATCGAAGGAATCTTCGAAGTGTCAAACCTTATCGTCACTGCAAAACAAGTCATCATTAAAAAGATGAATCAAGCTGGACATATATCGACATTCTTGAAAACTAAAACTGGTTTCAAGACTACTGGTGTAGAAGGGTTTGTTGCTATTGATCACCTAAAGGGTGGTGCTGTTAAGATTGTAGATCGTTTAGAGTTTAGTAAAGCAAACTTCTCACCAGAGATTATCAAAGGATGGCAGCGATGAAAACATTATTACTAAGTCTTACTTTAGTATTCCTTACAGGGTGTTCAACCATCTCTTCAATTTGGCCAAAGCCACATGACCCAGAAATGTTTGGAATGCTTGTTGATGTTAAGATTGGTGTAGACTCTCTTAACTGTGAAAATAAAGAATGGACAGATACTAAGAATAAAACACAAAGATTAAAAGTATACGCCCAGTTAAGAAAAGACCCACAGGCAGATTCTATTGCAAAATTACAAGAGGCTTTAGACAAGGCTCAATCATCTACTAATAAGACTTTTTGCGAGTCCATTATCAAATTAAATAAAACAAGAATTGATGTTATAGCCGACGCATGGAGAGGAAGATAATATGCTAGAACAACTCAGAGAAGTCGCAGGGGTTCCTGGACCAGCAGCTAAGTTAGCCAATGAGATGCTGGTGTTTCACGATGAATATACCAGTGGTAATTTGACTAAAGAAGAGTATGAGTTCCTACTAAGAGAGATCGCCGACATTAGAGCACAGCAGGAATTGGCTTCCGATGAAATAGCCTTTCGTTGGGTTGTTGCAGTAGCGCAGGGGTTGTTATCAGTAGCATAAACAAAAGTCCTAAATAAGTAAGATTAGGCACAAACTTTATAGATGGATCGAATGAAAGAATACAAACAACTAATAAAAGAACTCTCGTCTAAAACCGTAGTGTTTGCATTTGGAAGGTTTAACCCTCCAACTACAGGACATGAGTTACTTGTCAAAGCAGTTAAAAAGCTGGCTCAGCAAAAGAATGCTGACCACGCTATTTACGCATCTCGATCCCAAGACGCTAAAAAGAATCCCTTGTCTGTTGACAAGAAGGTTAAGTATTTGAAACTAATGTTTCCTAAAACTACCTTTGTTGCAGCAAACGAGGAAGCACGAACATTTATCGAAGCTGCAAAACAACTAAACAAGAAGTATAAAAACATTGTTATGGTTGGTGGCAGTGATCGAGTTCAAGAATTTAAACGACTGTTGAATACCTATAATGGTAAAGACTTTCACTTTGATACTATTGATGTAGTATCTGCAGGTGAACGAGATCCAGATGCAGATGATGCTTCTGGTATGTCTGCTTCTAAAATGAGAGCATTGGCAGTCAAAGGCGACTTCGCAGAGTTTAAAAAAGGATTACCTTCTACTGTTCGTGACATCGATGGCAAAAGATTGATGAACGATATCCGTGAGGGTATGGGGCTGTCTGCTATAAAAGAGCAGATTGTTTTAGTAAAGGATGGTCTTCGTGAACAATATTTCCGTGGTGCAATATTTAATGTTGGAGACATCGTAGAATCTTCTGGACAGCAATACACAATTGCTAAACGAGGATCCAATCATCTCTTACTAAAAGAATCTACTGGTAAACTAGTATCTAAATGGATTCAAGATGTTCAACCAATACAAGAAGAAATAACTATGAACGAAGAATTAACAAACAAAACTTTAAAACCAAACGATAAGATTAAAGTCGCTCGTATTATTTCTACTATGCTTGGTATTGAAAACGCAGAGACATCTTCCAACCCAGAGAATTTAATTAATAGTGCTCTTAGAAAAGTCAGAACAAAGGCATTGAATCCAGAAGCACTTGCTATCTTAGATAAGATGCTGGCGCTGGCTACCGAAGTTGGAATTGATTATGATACTGCATTGAAGCCAACTAAGTTAAAGGAAGGTGTTATCCAACCTAGCGGAACAGATCAAGTTCATGTTTCTGGCAATGATGTTACTCCTAAACCAAAGGCTACTAAAAAGGGTGTGTTAACATTTTATAATTTTCAAAAAGAACATAAAGAATCGCAAGCAGATAACAAAAAAGATAATGAGTCTGATATTGACGCAGACCACGACTCCCACAAAATGGATAAGAAAGAGGTTGGACACACTTTAGTATCTCCAGGTGGTCAAGATAATCTTCGTCGTCGTAAAGTTAAATATCATCTAGGTGAACAGACTGGTATGCAAATAGCTGATAAGATTCAGAAGAAGGGTATGACATCTTACGGTAAAGAATCTGGTCATGAAAATACTGCACAACACATAGCAACTAATCCAGAGCACAGCAAAAAAGAAAAGAAACTTGCGCTGAGTTTCATTCAAAAGATGCAAGGTGTAGCTGAAGCTACAAACCCAGCAGAAAAGGCAGCAAAAGAAACTGCTAAAGCAAACCTTGCAGCAAAACATGCTAAAGAAAAAGAATCACTAGCAGATAAACAAACGAGAGAAAGAGAATCTCTTAAAGAAAAAGCACCTCCAGGTTTCGAGGGAACTGTCAAGGCGATGAAGAAACATCCAGAGATTGACAATCCATATGCTCTATCATGGTATCTAAAGAACAAAGGCGCTAAGAGTCATCGCAACAAAGATGGTTCTGTGAAAGAAGAAGCGATTTCTGAAGCAGCGCCATTCAAAACTAAAGAAGATGCTGTGAAGTATGCTAAGGAAAAGGTTAAAACCCATCGTGATAGCCTTGATGGTATTGAGATCCATGCTCACAGTGGTGGCTTTGATGTTAACCACACTTCAAATTCTTCTGGTCGCAACTCTCTTCAAAAGATTGGCGCAAAACATGTTGGAACTATCTACAAAGAAGAAACTATTGTTGAGGGTGCTTACGAAAAGTCTGAAGAGAATAAACGATCTGCAGATGCAGCCAAGAAGCAGGGTGATATGTTTGCACATCACCTCCACATGTCTGACTACCATGAGAATTTAGCACAATGGCACTCTGAGAAGGGTCGCCATTCTGTAGCAGATAGTCATGCTGAGAAAGCAGAACAACATCATGAGAAAGCCATGGGGTTGAAAGAGGGGAATGATGTAGAATATTCTTCAGATTATAAATTGTCTCCTAGTGGTCGTAAAGTAAGAGCTAGAAGAATCGAATTTAAAACTGAAGCATTAGCATATACTGGTCCAGTTGATGCGAGTAAAGTTAATCATGCTGGCGCAGAACCACACGATGAAGAATGGGAAGATACTGGTATCTGTCCAGAGCATGGAGTTAAAGATTGTCATGACTGTGCTAGCCCAGTAGACATGTCTGACTATAATAAAGATTATGACTCTGAGATGGATGGTTTAGAATTGTCTGATGAAGAAATCAACAAGATGGTTGATTCAGTATCTGATGAAGAAATCATGGATGAATATGATGAAGAAGAACTTGCCCTAGTTGATGATGAGACTGGAGAAGAAATTCCTCCTGTGCCAGAAGAAAAGGCATTTGACGAATCTGCTTTGGTTGAAGTATTATCTCGTCAAGAAAGAATGCGTGCAAAGGTTCGTATTCGTCGCACAGCATCGAAAAGAGAGCGAGCAACTAAGATTGCATTAAGAAGATATTCAAATAATGCAACGATCAATAAGAGAGCAAGAAGATTAGCCATCAAACTAATGAAGCAAAGAATGCTCCGTGGTAGAGATCCAGCAAAGATTTCTGTTGGCGAGAAAGAAAGAATCGAAAGAACTCTAGAGAAAAGAAAAGCAATCATTGGTCGTGTGGCACAACGATTGACTTCTCGTGTTCGTAAGGTAGAGAAAGCCAGAATGGGTCATACTAAATTCACACAGGGGAACAGCAATGTTGGGTTTTAAAGAATTAATAGCCGAAGCCGAGCGCAATGGTTGTAACTGCTGGACAGGATACAAACGAAAGCCAGGAACTAAGCCATGCGCTGAAGGTTCATGTATTAAAGAAGGTAAGCGTGGTTTGTGGGATAACATCCATGCTAAACAAGAACGAATCAAAGCTGGTTCTGGCGAAAAGATGCGCAAGCCTGGAAGCAAAGGTGCTCCAACTGACGCAGCATTCAAGGCATCTCAGAATGAAGAACTAGAAGCACAGTTTGATTTAATCGAATCAGTGGTTGAAGAACTAGCACTGTTACATAACATAGACTCAGAATACATCTGGGAGAAGTTTGAACAGTTTAGCGATGAAGAGTTACTAGAGTATGCAGTTGATGCCAAAGGACATAAGTCTTCTACTGGTGGTCTGACTCAAAAAGGTCGTGATGCATACAATGCTAAAGGTGCAAATCTACAAGCACCAGTTACAACTCCTCCATCTAAATTAAAAGCTGGAAGCAAAGCAGCAAATCGTCGTAAGAGTTTCTGTGCACGAATGGGTGGCATGGAAGGTCCAATGAAGAAACCTAATGGTGAACCAACTCGTAAAGCGTTGGCACTAAGAAAGTGGAACTGCTAATAAATGTCTAAAATACATGTATTAAAAAATTCAGAAACTGAAGCTGTTGTTAAAATATATACAACTGAACCTTCAGGTGAGTCTATTGATCTTAACTTGGAAACATGGTTGACAACACCTAAACAAGTTTATGTCGCTGGTGCAAATGACTCTGCAGAAACAGATGGTCATTTTGCTCAGTACACTGGCTCCCATGTATTCATTACTGGTATCTGGTGGGGTCTTAAGAAAGATAAACAGTTAGACATAACCCGCATTATCAATCCAACTGGACCAGTGCTTCACAGCCATTATTATCTAATTAATGGTGGACAGTATGAGTTTGATCATCATGGGTTTGCTGATAGAATCTATGCACATATGGATTTCAGATTAACATTTGATGGTCCAGGACATTGTATTTTAAAGTTGCGTAAAATTGGCTGGCTACCAAAAGTTGAGACTGCTAATTTTGGTGCACATGATGACGAAAGCGTGGTAGGTTCATAATGATTGAAGCAAGAAAAGCCATGGCAGATACATTCTTTATGTATCAGAAAGCCCACTCTTATCACTGGAATGTTGAAGGTATCAACTTCCCACAATTACACTCGTTCTTCGGAGATCTTTACTCAGAACTATTCGGTGCGGTAGATCCATTCGCCGAAGAGATTCGTGCACAGAACGAATATGCTCCAAGAAACATTGAAGAAATGTATAACGATAAAACAGTAGACTGCACGAATGCTGCTATTGGAGCTAAGGATATGGTTTCTGATCTTGTAAAAACTAATGACCAAGTAATCATTAGCCTAAATATATTATTCAAGAAATTAGAATCTATTGGAGAGCAAGGTTTTATGGACTTTGTTTCTTCAAGATTAGATGCACATAAGAAACATGGGTGGATGTTAAGATCCATTCTAAAAACTGGAGAATAAGATGGAATTCAAATCATTTATGGAAGCGTTGAAGGGTAAGCAACATAAGATCGACAAGAACAAGAATGGTCAAATCGATGCTCATGACTTTAAACTTCTTCGTAAAGAAGAACTAGAAGAACTTGATGAGGGTGTTGATCCATCTGAGGTTGCTGGTAACCCAAAGATGTATGATGCTGCTACTGTTAAGAAGGCATACTATCATAAGAGTGCAACTCCAGAAGATAAGAAAACTCTTGAGCGACATTTAGATCGTCATCATGGTATGAATAACTGGCGTAAACCAGTCAAAGAAGAAACTATATCTGAGGCGACAGTTAAGACTCAGAAGTATTCATGGGGAACTATGAAGACTGTTCATCACGGTAAAGATTTTTCTATTCCTTTGCATCCAGAACACCATGAAGCCATTGCTAAGTTAAAAGACCAACAAGAGCATAAGTTTAAGACTGAAGATGGAAAACACTGGACTGCTAAACGATCTGGTGACGATGTACATTTCCAAGGTGCTAATGGTGGTAGTTCTACTAAAGTTAAACATTCAACTATGTCTGAAGAAAGTCATCAGTCAAAGACAACAATGAAGCATATTCCAAATGCATCACCAGCTTTAAAGAAAGCTGCAAAAGATATCAAGCCAGGAGTTGCTGGTTATCGTGATCGAATAGACATGCTAAAAGCTGGTGGTGTAAAAGAAGAAGTTGAACTTGACGAAGCATTCATCAATGGTCGTGAGTATGCATCTCATGGCTTGATGCACCCTGACCATGCTGCAAGCGCATTACATAAAGTTACTGGTCAAAGCATTGACTTCTACGCACATGGTTCTGGCGATAAAGTTTCTGGTAAAGTAACTAAGAACGATGGCAAAGTTGTACATATCAAAGATACATCTGGTAAGACACATCAGTTCAAAGTTCAGCGTGGCTTACCAAAGCAACAGAACGAAGAAAAGAAAGAAGATCCTCCATTCGATGGTCCATACAAGAAAGTTGCTCCAGCGAAAAATAGTGATGGAACAACTCAATCTCCAATGAGTCGTGCCAGAGAATTGGCACAAATGGCTATGAAGAAGAAACTTAAAGAAGATATCGATCGTTTATTTGAAGTCAAAGATGATTCAGAGTATAACTTTGAAGGTGAGATGGCTGTTACTCAACTAAAGACTATCTGTCGTCATGCTGAAGCATTAGAAGCAAAGATGAAGCCAGATACTAATCTACCTGAGTGGGTTCAAGCCAAGATTACTTTAGCAACAGATTATCTACAAACTGCCCATGACTATCTAATGTCTGAATTAGAAGAACAAGCACCTGTTGCTCCAGTACCTGATAGAAAATATATCAAGGGAACACCAGAGCACAAAGCATACAAAGCAACTAAGAAACCGATCAATGGTATTCCAACTGGCAAGTATAAGGAAGATATTGACTTCAACGACGAGGGAGCATTAATGACACGAACAGTTTCATACAAACAATTTTTAGAAATCAACGAAATCAAGATGTCTGATTTACCATCTCGTATAGTAAGAGGACATTCTTATGGAGCGAATTATTCTGATCCAGAAGGTGCTGATGACGCTGATGATAAACCAACTAAACCAGCAGCGGAAAAGCGTGGTCGTGGTCGCCCAGCAGGAGCACAGTCAGGTGCTCGTAAGATTCTGGGCACTTCAAAACTACATACAAAATAAACAAAGTCCAATTTAAGGAGAATAAAAATGGCACTATGGGGAAATATCGACTCAGTTGCACCAGCAGTAGGAACTACTGTAGCTGTAACAAATAACTCAACTGCAATGACAGCAGCAACTGCTGGCACTTTTGCAGAATTATCAGTTGGTGATACTATTATCATCACTTCTGGTACTACTACTAAAAATCGTGTTGCTGCTATTGCATCTGGTACAGCTATCACTTTGGCAGATCCATTCACAGGTACTACTGCAGCTACATTGGCTATCGCTAATGTGAAGCTACAGAAACAACCAAAGTTTGTCTATCAAGATTCTAATCCAGTTACTGGTAAAGCAGCATTAGAGCAAACATTCTTTGTTGACTCTACTGAAGCATTAGTTGCTTCTAACAGAGCAAAAGGTATCACTAATCCAGGATGGTGGAGAGTTAAAACATATACTGACTCTGCGAGCGCAACAAGATATAAATCAGAGTGTTTAGTTGCAATGGGAACTACAGTTGCAGTATCATCTGACGCAGCTGACGATGCGACTGTTGCAGACAGCTAATAAATACATTATGTAAGATGGGGAGAATGTCTCCCCATCACTTTATGTGAAGAGACTATGGTAAGTGAAAAATTAAATGAAGGTAACTTTCTCGTATATGCAATGCACCACTATGACAATCCACAATGTCACAGTCTTACAGAGTTCGAGGAAGATATTAAAAAGTTCTTATATCTAAAGAAACTTCTATCAAGGTATAAGAACAATGGTGAGTTAAGAGAGAGATTAATTCTTAATCACATTATTGTTCTTTATAATATTTTTAGTGAAGCAACAACTCGTATGTTGTTTTATAAGATAGATGAATCGTGCTGGGACTCTTTAGTAACATTCTTGGTTTACCTTGATAGAATGCCAGAGACTATACCAGAATTTAATATTGTTTTATCTAATGTAGTTTTAGACGAAACTATTATTGCTGCGTTAAGGAAAATTTAATGGCTAGCCGTATTGTAGACAATTTGATTGCATACCGAATCTTAACGATGATGGTTACTAATTTTGAAGACACTAAAGCATTCAAATTAGGTATCATCGATAAGACTGGTAAGAATCTAAAAAAGACAAGCACTCTTAGAACATCTGAAGAGAGGGATTCTTACACTTACTTACATCGTCTTGTTTTTAACATGAAGAAGATTGTTAACAAGATCGGTGGAGAGAATAAACTAAAGTCATTTGTTGCTGCTTTATTTTTAGTCAAAGAATACTACGAAAGTGGTAGCAGAACAACTTCTCTTATGGAAGAAAAGTTCGAACGAATCATGAAGACTTTGGATAATAATGTTGTATTGGTTGAAGAAGAAATGTTAGTTAACAAATTTTTCTCTGAAGATGCCGTAGCAAATGTTACTGGTGCTGCAGTTTCTACAGATGAACCAAAGATAGATAAAAAGAATATTAAGAAATACCAGATAATGGCAAAGAGAAAACCTGTAAATGTTTCTACTTAGTTTCATTCCTGATAGTTTATTGCTATGGTGTATCAATGCAATTTTAATCACTGGACTTATAGGTACAGCGATTTCAGTTTTATTCAAACTTTTTATTAGATGGATGCCATGGATTATTCCATACCGCACTTTGCTACAAGTAGTTAGTTTAATTTTATTAGTTGCTGGTGTATATTTTAGTGGCGGATATTGGGTTGAGATGGAATGGCGAGAAAGAGTAAGAGAAGCTGAATCAAAGGTTGCCGCAGCTGAAGCAAAATCAAAAGAAGTTAATACTGTCATTCAAACAAAGGTTGTTGAGAAAATAAAATTAGTTAAGGATGTGCAGGTAGTTATACAAGATAGAATAGTTGAAAAAGAAAAGATTATTGATGCTGAGTGCAAGGTAGCACCAGAAGCAATTGATATATTAAATGAAGCGTCTAAAAAGCCAAAGGTGAAGAAGTGAAATTATTTTTATTAATTATTCCTATTTTATTAACTGGGTGTCTAGCAACAGTACCAGTGAAACAAAAGTTTCCCGATGTGCCACCAGAACTATTGGTAGCATGTCCAGAGTTAAAAGAGATCGAGCCGACTAATAAATTAAGTGATGTTGTAAAAGTAGTTGCAGAAAATTACGGAAGATATCATGAGTGTAGTATAAAATCTGATGTATGGGTCGAATGGTATAAAACACAAAAACAAATATTCGAGAGTGTAAAATAACATGGACTTAGAGAGATTAGCTAAAATGGAAGCACAGGTTGACACCATTAAAGAGGATGTTAAAGATTTGAAATCAGACATCAAGGAAATTCACTCTCGTATTACTACAAGTAATAGAGAGATCGTTGACAAGATTGACGATATGCAAACACGCATTGAGCATAAGATGCAAGCCAATGCAAAAATCTCTCAAGACCAACACGCTGAGATTACAAAGGATGTTGTACAAGATTTAGAGAAAATGAACAATCGTGTCTCTGCCCTTGAACAATGGAAATGGTATGTAATAGGTGCTTCCGCAGCTGTAGGTTTTATCGTTGGACATATATCCGAAATTGTAAAATATCTAAAATAATATTTGCTTTGTAATCATGCATAGGGTATAATTACTCTATGCTATACATCGATACCAAATATGCAAACATCCTTGGATCTCGTCTAAGGAATTTCAAACAAAAGAAAGACTATCTCTGGAACTATTCATGTCCAGTGTGTGGGGATAGTACAAAGAATAAGTTGAAGGCACGAGGATACATCTATCGTGCAAACACAGACTTGTTCGTCAAATGTCACAACTGTAATTATGGAACCAATATTGGTAACTTAATTAAGTATGTAGACCCAATACTTTATGATGCATATGTTTTGGAACGCTATACCAGTGGCGCAACAAGATATAATGACCACAAAGAAATCTCAATCCCAGATTCAAAACCAGTAGAGTTATTGGAAGATGACATTTTAAGAAAACTATTGCGATTGGATAAACTTGCGATTGACAAACCAGACCATCCTGCGGTAAAATATGTAGAACAAAGAAAGATACCAAGAGACAAGTGGTATCTTTTGTATTTTGCTCCGAAGTTTAAAGCATACACTAACACAGTGACTGCTAAATTTCAAGAGCCAATAAAAGATGAACATCCAAGGATGATCATCCCATACTTTACCAATGCTGGTAAATGTTTTGCTTTCCAAGGCAGAGCATATGGAAATGAGGAACCTAAGTATTATACCATTAAGGTAGATGATACTCAGGAAAAAATTTATGGACTTGAAAGGATTGATTATGCTAAAAGAATTCTTGTGGTTGAAGGACCAATTGATTCACTTTTTCTACCAAATGCAGTGGCTGTTTCAGGAGCAAGTTTTGATACCCCTACTATTCGGAGTATCCTCACTAATGCTACGATTATCATAGATAATGAACCACGAAGTAAAGAGATAGTAAAACAACTGGAAAAGTATATTGACTCTGGGTTTAGTGTGTGTATGTTTCCAGAACATATTAAACAAAAAGACATTAAC
>Ga0222712_10004800_pt1 | contig 13986 bp, 15 predicted proteins | sample C33_657DmetaG_FD_165043 | JGI IMG/M metagenome (GOLD analysis project Ga0222712, IMG submission 165043) | Estuarine water microbial communities from San Francisco Bay, California, United States - C33_657D | ecosystem: Environmental > Aquatic > Marine > Unclassified | place: USA: California... | reverse complement strand
AACGGTTCCAAAGTCCTGACCACTGGGTCTGCGCTGACGTTTGATGGGACGAACTTGGGGCTTGGTGGTGCTCCCGTTGCTGTTGGCTCTAGCCCGGTGTTTGAGATTTATAGCGGAGCAAACAACGGCATCCTGAAGTTTACCAACAGCACCACGGGCACAACCAATTCTGACGGCACTTGGATTTATCAGCCTGCGGGAAGCAACAATTTTATTATTCAAAACCAAGAGTCTGCCGGTGATTTGCGGTTGTTCTCGACGACCCATATTTGGGGCAACCACAATTATTCGACGGAGTACATGCGCCTGACCAGCACAGGTCTGGGCATTGGGACGAGTTCGCCGGGGAACAAGTTAGATGTTGCTGGAGTTATTCGTTCCGTCTCTTCCACATTTGGGCTGTCTGATGTTATTGCTCAAACCACTGCATCAACAGGTACTGGATATGCTCGTTTTATTTTAAAAACAACAGATCGTGAGTGGCGGCTTATTAACGATGCGTCCACGTCTGGGTCACCTTTCTTGATTTATGACGCAACAGCAGCGGCAACTCGCCTGACCCTCGACTCCTCCGGCAACCTCGGCTTGGGGGTGACGCCGAGTGCTTGGGGTGCAACATACAAAGCAAATCAGATTGGTGCTGGTGGTTCTGTCAATGGCAGAACAAACACAGAGAACCAAGTTGCGTTGTCTGCCAATGCGTTCCACAACGGTACGTCTTGGACTTATATTGCAAGCACTAGCGCCACACAGTATCAGCAAGCGGCAGGGGTTCATTACTGGTTCACCGCCCCCTCCGGCACAGCAGGTAACGCCATCAGCTTCACTCAAGCGATGACGCTGGGCGCAGACGGAAATTTGTTGGTTGGCACAACGGCTAGTTCTGCGCGACTTAGGCTGCAAGTACCTCTTGACACAACAGCAATCCACGCAACAGACGGAACAAGAGGCGACTTCTTTGTTGATTTTCCGTCGTCTTCGGTAACTCGCCTTACTGCTGAGTTCGGCGCTGGCGGTAATTTGGTTTTTGCAAATGGAAACACAAAAACCGAACGCGCCCGTATCGACTCCAGCGGGAATTTGCTCTTAGGCGGCACTTCCACTCCCGGCGCAAGAGTGATGTACATTGCCAATGCCACAACAGTTCCAGCATCTAACCCATCCGGTGGCGGTGTCTTGTATGTGGAAGGCGGCGCTTTGAAATATCGCGGGTCTTCTGGAACAGTTACAACCATCGCAAACGCTTGATATGAAGACCTGCACACATTGCAAACAAGAGAAGCCTTTTGAGGCTTTCTACGCAAGCTCGACCCACAAGTCGGGCTATGTGTCTTGGTGCAAAGTGTGTGAGTCCGAAAGATGCAAAGCAAAGTTTGAGCGCCGGAAAGAGCGCCATCTTGCCAAAGCAAAAGAATGGCGCGAGGAAAATCCTGATGCAAACAAGGCGGCAGTTCAAGCATGGCGCGAAAGCAATCCAGAGCGCACCGCTGCCATGTACAGGGATTGGGCAAAACGCAATCGTGACAAAGTAAATGCCACGTGGATGAGGCGTGATGCAGCCAAGAAAAACCGCACCCCAAACTGGCTAACCGCAGACGACCACTGGATGATTGAGCAAGCCTACGACATAGCCGCAAAGCGCACTCAAATGCTTGGCATTCAGTTTCATGTTGACCACATCGTACCTTTGCAGGGAAAGATGGTTTCAGGGCTTCATGTGCCGTGGAACTTGCAAGTAATTCCGGCAAAATTGAATCAGCAAAAATCCAACCGTTTTACCTAAGGAACCACCATGAACACAATCAACTGGCTCATCGAAGCAATGGACTGCAAGCCCCAAGAGGGCGACTTGACCGATGTGGTCATCACGGCTCACTGGCGCTGCAACGGCACAGACGGCACATACAACGCCACTGTCTACGGCACTTGCAGCTTTAGCCAACCAGAAGGCGACTTCACGCCTTACGCTGACCTGACTCAAGACCAAGTGCTTGGCTGGTGCTGGAATTCCGGTGTGGACAAAGACGCTACTGAAGCCAACATTGACACGCAGATTCAAAACCAGATTGACCCCCCAATTATTTCGCCCGCACTTCCGTGGGTTGCATAAGGAGCCAGCCATGAAACTACTTGCCCTTGCAGTCTGCGCTGTGGCCCTGACAGGCTGCGCTACCAACTCTGAGTACGCTGCCTATGCTGATGCCCACAAAGCCCAAGCAGCAGCCCAAACTGCCCGTTACCAAGCTCTGGCTGACATTGCCAAACAAGGTGACACCACGGCCAAGGTTGCTGCTGTCATGTCCTTGCAAATGGGTGGTGGTCAACAAAACGCTCAGATCAACGCTCCCAAATCATGGGCTGACTACGCCATGCAGTGGACAGGTCTCCTGCTGCCAACCATCGGGCAGGTGTACACCATCAACAAGCAAACCAGCTTGGGTATGCGTCAATCTGACAACGCCACTGCTTTGGGCATCAGTACCAACAACGCTTTTGTCGGCATTGCATCTCAGATTCAAGCACCAGCGGCCAATGTGACAACCATCGGCGGCAATGGTGTAATCGGTGCAGGTACTTATTCGATTGGAGCAAACAGTGGGTCAAACTCTGGCAACAGTGGTCGCCTTGCTGGTGGCAGTATTACTGACAATACGGCTACTCCAACTGTGGTGACCAACACCACAACCACAACTAACACAGTCGCACCTTAAACCATTGAAATGTATAGGAATTGAAATGACCAAGAAACTCAAGATAGCGGTATCTGCAATCAGCAAAAACGAGGAAGCTTTTGTCCAACGGTTTTGCGATTCGGCAAAAGACGCTGACTTAATTTGCATTGCAGATACTGGCTCAACCGACAACACGGTTCAACTTGCGCTTGAGTGTGGTGCAAAAGTGTATGACATCTGCATCAGCCCTTGGCGATTTGATTTGGCTCGAAATGCTGCCATTGCACTGCTTCCAAAAGACATTGATATTGTCATCAGCCTTGATCTGGATGAGGTCTTGGAGCTAGGGTGGCGTGAGGAAATTGAGCGAGTATGGGTTGAAGGAACAACTAGACTGCGCTACAAATTCGATTGGGGCTGTGGAATCAGCTTCTTCTACGAGAAGATTTTTGCTCGTCATGGTTATAGGTTTTGGCATCCTGTTCATGAGTACCCTCGTCCTGATGGCAGGACCATAGAGGTCTATGCCCATACTGACATGCTGTTGGTAAGCCATCATCCTGATCCAACCAAGTCTCGTGGTCAGTACATGCCACTTCTGGAGTTGGCAATCAAGGAAGACCCAACCTGTCCTCGTAATGCTTTCTACCATGCTCGTGAACTAACCTTCTATGACCGATGGGAAGAGGCCATACAGGCTCTGAATCGCTATCTGGCTATGCCTGAGGCTACTTGGGCAAATGAACGCTGCTATGCCATGAGATTGCTTGGCAAAGCACATGATGAGCTAGGTCACTGGCATGATGCCTTGAAGTGGTATCGCTTGGCTTGTGCTGAAGCACCTGGAACTCGTGAGCCTTGGGTTGATCTGTCCATGTTTGCTTACAGGTCAAGCATGTGGATTGATGGTTACTCAGCAGCTAAGAATGCCTTGCTGATAACTGACAAAGCTCTCGTGTACACAATGGACCCAAGTGTCTGGACTGAGAAGCCTTGGGACTTGGCTTCTATCTGTGCTTGGCAGCTTGGACACAAGCAGGAAGCCATTGAGTTTTGCAAAAAAGCCTTAGAATTCAATCCGACTGATACCCGTCTTATCAGAAACTTAGAACAAATGACGGAACCAACAATGGTGGATTAACATGAGCGATTACACCCCAGCCTATTTTTGGTCTTTGTTTGATTACAAAGACGGAAACTTGCTTTGGAAAGAAGACAGAGCAAAAGGAAAAATAAAAGCTGGAAGTGTAGCTGGAGGCGTTTCCTCAAGAGGGTATTTGCGTGTAACGGTTGATTACAAAGAATACCCGCTGCATAGGATTGTTTTTCTATTGCATCACGGGTATTTCCCTGCTGTTGTTGACCACATCAATGGCAATACATTAGACAACCGTATTGAAAATTTGAGAGAGGCAACAGATCAAACAAATCAATACAATCGCAAACGTGGGAAAAATAACTCTAGCGGCTGCAAAAATGTTTCTTGGAACAAAAAAAATAATGTTTGGCAGGTTCACATTCGATGCAATAAAAAAGTTAAAAGTTGGTATGTGAAAGATTTTGAACTTGCAGAGCTTATTGCTAATGAAGCAAGAGCTTTGTACCACGGAGATTTTGCAAATCATGTCTGATTACCAAAGATTACGCACTCCATTCCTGAACCTCAGCTTCACACCTGATGTGCCTAGTAATGCATTGGGTCCAAATGAATATAACAGTGGACGGAATGTAGAAGCTGATGTTCGTGGCATTAAAAAGATCTTTGGTGAAGAAGAAATCCTGACTGCTATTCCTGCTGAACCCATTTTTATGGAAGGTGGTTATCGCACAGAAACTCAGTGGGTATATATTGTTGCCACCAGAAACGCCTCTAATCAAGGTAAATGGTACATGCTTACCTCTGCTGGTATTAGCAATATCACTCCAGGTGTTGGTGCTAACCCTTCTGTGTTTTTGACAGGGTACACCGCTGATTTGAACATCACCACTGCATGGGTTGGTGGTGTTTTCTTCGCCAACGATACTTTGCGAAACCCCATGTATTTCTTGCCGACATCCAATGAGATGACGGTAACCCCTGATGCATCGTGGAACTACGATGTTGGGGTGACAAGCACTACTGCTGGGTTTGTCAGAAACTATTGCTCTCCAAACGTAGGCAACATTCTGATTGCTGGTAACCTGACCAAGGTTTCTGGTGGCATTCAAAGCAACTTCCCGACAACTGTTCGTTGGTCACAATCGTTTGCAAATACGGGTATTCCCAATACATGGGAGCCTACCCTGTCCAACATTGCCAACGAGCAAGAGGTTCCTGTTCGTGGTCCTTTGATTGATGGTTTCTTTTTGGGTGGCAACTTCTACGTTTGCTCCTATTGGGATACTGTTGTCTTCTCCCCGATTAACTACCAAAACTCCACTGCTCCAGTGTTTGGTTTGCGTTTGTTAAACCAAGGCAGGGGATTGCTGAACAACAATTGCTGGTCTTCTACTGACGCTAATGTCTATGGTGTTGATGCCCGAGACATTTGGGTGTTTGACGGAAACTCTTTCCAATCACTTGGCAACCAAAAAGTAAAAAACTACTTTTACAGCAATCTCAGCACAACATATTCTGACCGTATATTCATGGTCAACAATACCCAGAAGAACCAGATTGAGATCTATTATCCCGATCTGACTTCTACTGGTTACTGCAACAAGATGCTGTCATACCGCTATGACCTGCAAGTGTGGAATGCCCCTAAGGACATTGCAAATGCTTGCATGGGTGCAGAAGGTCCTCAGTTTATCTCTGGCAGCTTCAAACTTGCATCTCGAGTGGTGACCTATGCCCGTGGTGGCGTAACTGGTCAGAAGCTGATTCAGACCAACATTGGCAACTCGTTCATCAACTCTGCACCCATTCCTGCATTGTTTGAGCGTAACAACGTGGTTTTGCAATCAGACAAGGGACCGATCCCATACAGTTCCAAAGTGTATATACACAGGTTGCTTCCTGAGATTTCGGGCACTGGTGCTATCAACATTGCTGTTGGTGGCGCTAACTCAACTGCTCAAGCTCCTACGTATGGTCAGACAGGAACAACTGAGATTGATACAAACAGCCCCTGGGTGACAACTCAGCAGAATGCTGTACGCACTGTATCGGTCAAGGTCGAGACTAACGATGCAACCAACACTTGGAACATGACTGCTATGAACTGGCAAGCAACTGTTGTTGAGGATGCCTTCTAATGCCATTCGCACTAGACTCCAACCCATCCAACATTGAACTGTCGGATGCGCTCAACTATTTGTTGGCCAACTTTGGCGCAAACATTAGTGCCGACCCGAATACAGGCGTTATCACGGGTCCTACTGGGCAGACAATTGGCTACCTGTACAAGTACCTGTCTATCAGATACGCAGACAGTGCTGATGGCTCACTGAACTTCAGCAACTCACCGACCAACCGTCAGTACTACGGTGTCAGGAACAACGACAGTTCTGTTGAGTCCACCAATCCTGCTGACTACATCTGGCAAAGAGTTGCTGGTGGGTTTGGCACTACCAAGTTCTTGTTCTACAAAGTTTCTGGTGGTCGGCAGATCGAGTTCTTTGTTGACACTGTTGCTCCTGGTTATAGCTGGCAGCAAGATGATGGCACTGCTATTGATCTGGATGCAATCAGTGTAACGATCACTGCTACACCAACGATCTATCAGTGGACAGCAACGTCTACTCCTCCTGCCAGACCGACAACCACAACAACCTACACTTGGCTGACAGGGGCTTACACAGCTCCTGCTGGCTGGTCAGTTGAAGTCCCATCAAACACCACTCCTGGCGCTTATCTGTGGGCGATCTCCATTACGATTGTTCAAACTGGTGGCATCAACACGGCGGTACTTGATTGGCCCAATCCTGCTTACGCCATCCGTGCTGTTGGCTTTAACGGTGCTAATGGCGCAACTGGCAACAGTGCTTTAACGGCGTATTTGGTTCAGGATCAAGCCTCTGGCACTCCTGCCTTTACAACGCCTACATCTGGCCCAAGTGCCCCTGCTGGATGGACATTAGCAACACCAGCAGTTGCTGTCGGTCAGGTGCTTTGGTATTTGCAGGGTGAGTACAACAGCTCAACAACCCTGACCATCAACGGCGTAGCTCCCAACACCACACGTTGGACAGGACCCATTGCTGCAAGCGTCTTCCAAGACATCAGGTCTGACAACTGGAACGGCTCTACCCCTCCATCGTTTGCCAATCCTGCCACTTGGGGTACTGCTGGTTACTACATTGAAAGAACAACTGGCACAGCCATCCTGAACAACCTAGGAGCCCGTGGAACCCTGCAAGCAGGAACTAACCCTGCTATTAGCGGAACCACGATGACGGGCTCTGGAGGCATTATTAATACCAACGGTACTTTTGCGCTTGGCAATTCTGTTGGCAACATAGTCTTCAACGGCTCCAATGTTTACATTAATGGAATTTCATCAACAACCAACAACAATACTTCTTTTATTGGAATAGGAACAAGTTCTGCATACCCACCTAGTGCATTGATAAGCACATTTGTGGTCAACCAAACTGGCAATGTAGTGGTTACAACAAACTCTACTATTGGCGTTTCAACAACAGCTCTTGTTCCATGCTCCGCAGAAATTAAATTAGATTATTTGATTTATCAAAATGGAGTTTTAATTGGCACTTGGCCTTATTACTATAAAGCTCAACTTTGCAAAATAGATCCAACAGCATCTTATGGGATTGATTTAAGCCTAACATTTGCTTCAACTGCGGTCTTCCCTCCAGGGACCTATGCAATAGGCATGGCATCAACAGCAAGAAATGTTTTTGATTCAAGCGGGAACTTGCTTGCAGTATCAACATTCCTTACTGTTTTTTCAAACAATGCTGCGTTTCAGGCAAAAACATGAAATACTTTGTTCTTTCAAATCCAAGTACAAAAGAAATTATCATCAATGGATCTTGTTCAGATAATGATTTCAATTTTCAAGCTATTCCAGGGTTTGAGTTGCTGGAAGGCAAAGCAACGGCATTGACACATTACGTTGATAACAATCAAATAATCGAATATCCATTGCCAGTACAAATTAAAAAAGCACAAAGACAGCCTTTTTACTTTGAATGGTCAAATGATTTGTTTGATTGGGTTGATGTAAGAAGTGATCAGGAAAAATATGATTTTGCTTCGAGTTCTGCAAAAATAACTCGAAATGAACTGTTGTATAAATCTGATTGGACACAGATTGCCAACAACCCATTAACGCCAGAACGGCAGCAGCAATGGGCAACTTACCGTCAAGCTTTAAGAGACATCACTGCCCAACCTGGGTATCCTTTTAATATCATCTGGCCTACGCCACCACAAGGATAAATTATGGGAATGCAATCAGCGCAAGTCCAATCAGGGACTCAACCGCAAGGCAAGGGGTTTGCACAGCCTGTAAACCCTCCTGCTCAAATAATGGGCACTTCAAACAAAATGGGCAGACTTCCTGCCATGATCAGCGATGAGTTTGCTGCTCCTGCTGTTATGCCCGAGCAACAGGAGTTTTCCACTCAAATGATGGGTGGAGCTAGTTACCGCACAAAGCAAATGCCTGGAGCGCAGGGTGAGCAAATTGCTGGTCTTACTGTTGAGCCTAATTTTCAAAATCAAGGTCAACCCACCTATCAGCCACAAACGCAAAGTCGCGGCAAGGGTGGCTCAACTACCAATGCAGCTACTTCTGGTCAACCAACCTTTGGCCAACCAAACAGGTATCCAAATACTGTCGGTCAGTGGGATAATGCAAGCATTCAAAGACAGTCACCTACTGGTGGCGGGAAAGGTAAAGGCTAAATATGGGCTTCGGTAAAGGTAGCGGTTCTTCGGCTCCAGTAGTCACGGAAGAACAAAAAGATCTTCTAAAAGCACAAACTGGCTTTCTTAAAGACACGGCATTCCCTGCTTACCAAAAAACAGTTGGTATGGCAGGTGATGTTTATAACCAAGTCAATCCTGCCACGACCCAAGCTGCTCAAACAGCAATGGATGTCAGTGGCCGTGCTGGTCAACTGCAAGAAGCTGGTGGCGCTCAAGCTTATGTGCAGGGTATGCAAGGGTTGTCAAACCTGTTTAGCCCTCAATACAAGCAAGAGCAGATTCAAGCAGCATTGCAACCTGCTCGTGAAGAGATCCGTGAGCAAATGGGCTCTCAAGCTGCCATGTTTGGTGGTGCTGGTGGTCTAGGTTCTTCTCGTCAAGCATTGGCCTCTCGTAACCTTGCAAGCCTTGGTGAGCAGCGTATGGGCTCTGTGGCTGCACAGACATCTGCTGGCATTGAGAGCCAACGTCAACGTGCCTCTGAGTCTTTGCTCGGTGCTGGTCAACAGGGCTTGTCTGCTGCTCAACAATCGGCTGCTAGTCGTATTGGCTTTGCTGGTGCTCCACAGGATGTGTTGTCCAAATACGCATCTGTGATCTACGGTACGCCACAAGCTTCTACAACGCCCAATTTTGCTGGCACACAAGGCCAGAAAACAACAAGCAAGGGCTTTGGCTTCTAAGGAACAATCATGGCAGAAGAAACACCTTTCGCTTCAAGCTTTGGCAACTACGGGGACCCTCGCAGGTACATGAACAAAGGCGTGTCACCTGCCAAGAAAATTGAACAAGCAGTCTCCAAAATCAGAAACAGTCCTTTGGCAAATTTGGCAGGAATTTTTTTGGCTGGTGGAGGCGAAGAATCTGTTCCTGCTGCTGCCCCTGCTTTAGGTCAAGGAATCTCTGCGCCAGTTGTTCCGCCTGTTGGATTAAATCCATCTGCTCGTAGCGGCGTGGGAATTGCTCCAGGATCCTTCCAAATGCCCAATTTAAATTTGACGCAAATTGAAACAGCCGCACCAGCGCAGGGTGTTGATATTGACGGCGATGGGCTAGTTGACAATTTTTGGGGAATTAACAAATGACTCCAGTATCTGCACCAATGCAACCACCAGAAGTTGTTGCTCCAATAGCGCCCCCTGACATGAGCAATCCTGAGCCAGTCGGAGGTGCAGTTGCGCCCGTTACAGCCAAGACCTTTGATGTCGCATCCATGTATGAAGATGCTGCAAACACAGGTGATCCTAAATTGATGTACTCTTTGACAAGCCGAGTCAAAGGAACTGATCTTGAGCCTGTTGTTAAGCGTTCTGCTGAGATCATGCAGCGCAACCTTGATGAGTTTCAAAAGGACATCAAGCCCGTAATGGACAAGGGTGGCCCTAGCACTCCAGAAGGTCGAATTGCTGTTGGCAAAACGATTGATTACATGGCCGACAAACCTCAGAAGATGAGGGCGTTTGTGGAGCTATTGCTTGGCAATCCTAACTGGCGTCTGTTTGTCACTGGTGGTACTGAGAAAACAGAAATCAAGTACGACCTGCAAGGCAATCCAATTGAGAAAACAACCAATGAGTTGGGCAAAACTACGAGAGCTGTTGATGCGAACACTGGTCAACCACTGACCCGTGAAGAGGTTGCTGCTCGTGGCAACTTTGTTCCTTCCCTGCAAGAAGCTATTGGTTACAAGACCAAAGTAGAGTTGGCTAAATTCAACACTGAAGCGTTTAACAAAGCTAACGCAGCTACTGCTGATTATTCGGCCAAAGCTCCTGAACTGAAAGAGATGTATGGCGAATTGCGTCAACGTCTGCAAAACCTTTCCGGCTCTGATTTAAGTGAAGAGCAACGTAGAGCTATTGGCTCGTTTACCAATAGGTCCCTTGGTTACTCTCAAACAGTATCTGAAGGCTTGAATGCTTTGCGTCAGAAGGTGGACAACAAGAATGTCTCTTTGTCTGAGGCTCAACAGAAATCTCTTAGCGCAGTCCTTGATAAGGTTGGCTTCAGGATCGGAGCTGATGGGTCAATCACGAACAAATCTGGCGAAGCAGTAAACAAGAGTGACTTGGATCAAGCTCAAAACAGCCTGACAAGTGGCACTCAGTTTGACCGGAACTTTACTCAGTCCAAAGACGATTTCATTCGCTCTGAGGTGTTTAAAGGATTGTCTGAATCCGAAATGAAAAACATCGGTCGTGTTCTGGACATTCAGCAAATGGTTGAGAAAACTCAACTTGAACTGTCTGCCAAGCACGGCACTTTGCCTTTCCTGATTAACCCAAAGAGCTATCAAATTGGCGATGAATTCGTTCGTGGTGAAGCATCTGCTTTGATTGGCGAATTTAACCAACAAGCAACTGAAGCATTTGCTGATTGGCGTAAAACTCAACTTGCGAAATTCAAAGACAAGTCTCAAATTCCTACTGCTGGTGAACTTGAAGGCGCTTTTGCTCGTACAGATGCTTTCCGTGAATTGCGTCAACAGTTTGCCGACAAGAACCGTGAGATTTTGCGTAGACCAGCACAGAGTCGTCCAGCAACAGGTGAGACTCCTGCTGACTTCAGATCTCTTGGCCTAGGTGAAGCCCCCAAAGAGCAGCCTAAGTCCATTCGTGGCCGGTCTATTACGAACCCTGAAATCAAGTCCAAAGGGCCATCTGCCCGTGAGCTTGCTAAACAATTTGGCGGGAGATAACAATGGCAGCATTTGATGTTGAGGGATATCGCAAAGCAGCCGCTGCTGCTGGCATCCCTAAAGCTGAGATTGAAAACGAGATCAAGTTTCAGACCAGTGCCCCTGCAAAGACAGATCCCTTTGAAAAAGATGAGGGTGGCTTTAAGCTGGGTTCTGCTGAACAAATCAGCGAGAGGCTTGGCAATGATTGGTGGCATCTCCCTGCTGGCCTAGCTGCTATTGGTGCTGGCATATATGGCGCTAGTCAATTGATGGGAAGGGGTGAGACTCCTCCACCTTCTGGTGGTCTTGGGTTGCGCATTGATCCAACAATGGACGTTTTGCCTGTTGCCCAACAAGCCCCTGTGGCTGCACCTGACCGTCTGCAACAAGCCCAACAGATTATTGAGGCCAACAAGCAGCTTGGACTTGGTAGCAAGCCTGTGCCACCTACAGCTCCTGTAGCAGCCCCTGTAGCCCCTCCTGAGCCTATTTCCACCCCAATCTCAGCAGCACCTATTGACGCTCCTGCTCCAACACCATCTGCTAAACCCAATTCTTTTGCAACAGAGACAATTGTCAATGAAGTAAAAGACATGATTCAGAAAACACCAGAGCCCGTTACTGGTGTTACAGCTCAACCTGCACAACAGCCTGTTGCTCCTCCTCAAGAGCTGCGTACAGGTACTGGTAAACCTGCCTTTGCCGGTATGGGTCCAGCAGCAGCGTTGAACAAGAAGGGTGAGCCCAAGTTCAAGCCCGACTACGCTGACATCAATCAAGTGCCAAAGGACTATGCTTTTGTTCCTAACGCTCAATATATTGACACACCCCGTCAAAACATTGGGTTACCTGAATACATCAAAGCATATACCGACCGTCCTTTCCCATTGACAAACGAACAAGCTATTCAAGAGTCAAAGGAAATCAACAAATTGTTGGGCAGAGCTACTCGTGCTGAAGCCAAAGCTGCTGGTTTGCCACCTGCCGAGATAACTCCCGGCATTACCAAAAAGACCACTGCTGGTACAAAGCCTGTACGGGTTGCTGGTACTTTGGGTGCTTTGATTGCCATTCCTGACCTTGCCAAAGCAGAGACTGCTGGTCAACGAGGCATGGCAGGGGCTAACTTGCTCGAGGCTATCCTACCCCCTGGCTTCATGATGTCAGGCGCTGGTGAGGGCTCTAGCACCGTTCCTAGCGTAGATGCTGCCATGTTGTTGGGTAGCCCCTATGCCCAAACAGAGATTGCCAAGAAGCGTAGACAGCAAGAAGAATATACTCGCAAGGTCGGTGCTGGTCGTGGCATCGCTCCACCATCTGCCTATATGAGATAAATCATGGAAAAAGAAGTATCCCATGCTGAAATCTACTCTCGCCTTATTCTTGTCGAGCAGAAAGTTGACCGTATTGACAAGAACACTGAAGGTGTTGTGGCAGCGTTTCAGGCGGCGATTGGCAGGGTGTTCATCTCTCAACTCCCTGAAGACGGTCTGCAACCAGTTGGGCGTATCCAGCAATGTCAATCCAACTGTCAGCATAGTTTGGGTCGCCATTTAAGATTCTGGCAATCTTGTGGCAAATCATATCAAGTGCTTCAATCTGGTCGCTTTCAAGGGCGCATTGACGAACTGATTGATATGTAAACAATGTTCTTTTTAAACTTTGAGCAATCTCGGCATGGCCGACAAAAGTCCCATACCGTTTGCCACGTTCTTCAAGTATTTTGTCAATCATCACGACTCCTTTGAGAACGCTTTGAAAAAATATCTGACATATCCCATCCGGATTTAATTCTATATCTAATACAGTAAATGCTTAAATTATATTTATCTGATGCATCTTTTATGTTCATGATGCCATCTGGAGTTTCAACAAAATTTGAATTGCTTTTATTTCTTTGATTTTGTGAAGGCGTTGCCCATCTGCAATTTTCTGGTTCATAGTTGCCATTGTTGTTTTTTCTATCAAGCTGATGGTTTTTTGAAGGAGCTTTGCCCATATCATTAAGAAAATTCTCATAAGAAGTTATCCATGATTCGCATACCTTTATTCCTCTACCGCCATAAGAATCAAACCATTTGTGAGATTCTTTAACACATCGTGATTTCATATCTGACCAAGCTCTGTATTCTTTTGTCTTGTGTTCTCCATGTTTTTTGTTATTGCATTTTTCTTTCCATAAAGATTTAAATTCATCTGATTTTTTTTCCCATATCTTTGATCTAACTTCTTTTGTTTTGCATCCGCAATGCCAAGCACCGCCAGATATCAAAGAAAAAGCAAGTACATTTTTTTCTTTACCGCAAACACATTTGCACAAAAACCGTTTATGTTTAGTGTTGCTTTTTACTTCAGTTAAAACGGTGTAAAACTGAAAAATGTCGCCAGATTGAATTTGCTTATGTTTAAGCATTGTTCACCTCATCAAAGTGTCATCAGAAAAATGTGGCAGACGATGATGAATCGCTTTTTGGGCTGCAGACCCTAGCCACACATTTATTCTATCAATCTTTTACAAATTGTCCATGCTCATTCATTCTTCCTGTGCGATGCTCAATTTTTTTATACGCTTTGTAAAAACAAGCCCTTGCATCAAGATCAAGCAAAACTGCTGTATTGACCAAGCAAACCATCACATCGCCAAGTTCAAGCGCGGTTTCTTTCATGTCTCCAGACTCAATAGCATCAATCAGTTCTTGTGCTTCAGCTAAAGTCTTCTTTGCTTGGCCTAATGCTGTACCGTTGTCGTAGATGCC
>Ga0222712_10004799_pt1 | contig 13993 bp, 13 predicted proteins | sample C33_657DmetaG_FD_165043 | JGI IMG/M metagenome (GOLD analysis project Ga0222712, IMG submission 165043) | Estuarine water microbial communities from San Francisco Bay, California, United States - C33_657D | ecosystem: Environmental > Aquatic > Marine > Unclassified | place: USA: California... | reverse complement strand
CGGGCCCCGCCGGCGAATCCGGCAGCTTCTCGAGCACGATGTCCTTGTAACGCACGACCGAGAAGGCGTTGCCGTGGATCTGCACGGCGACCTGGCCGGTCAGCGGGATCGACGGGTCGGTCTCGACATAGTCGACGGTCAGGACGCCGTTGAGCCAGACCTGGATGCGCGGGCCTTCGGCCCGGATCCGGTAGGTGTTCCACTCGCCCGTCGGCTTCAGTGCCTTCGCCTTCGTCGCGGCGTCGGGTTGGGCCAGGAAGCGGTTGCGGCGGCTCTCGTCGTAGAGTCCGCCGTCGTAGCCCGCCCCGAGGTCGGCTTGGTAGCCCACCATCTCGTGGTGGAACGGCACGCGCCGCGAACGCAGCTGCACGCCGCCGTTCACGAAGCCCTTCGTCCCCTCGACCTTCCAGCGGAGCGTCAGGTCGAAGTTCGCGAGCTCCTCGCGCCACGTCAGGAACTCGTTGCGGGGTTGGTTGCGTTCCAGGCTGCCGGCCTCGATGCAGCCATCGACCACCCGCCAGGTGGCCGTCGTGTCGCCCTCCCAGCCGGTCAGGCTGCGACCGTCGAAGATCGGCGTCGGGGCGGCCCAGGCGGTCAACGCGGTCGACAGCCACAGGCAGAAGGTGCGGAACGGGGTAGGCATGGGGTGGCCGTGGGGTCGGCTAAGACGGATTAGCCGATGGGGAAGGGCGGTCAATCGACCCCGCCCGCTGTGAATAAGTTCCTGTCCCGGCGGGGACGTTTGCCAAGGCCCGGGAAAGCCTTTGGCTGAAGTCATCCTATGCGCCTCCTTGCCGTCCTCGCCGCCCTTTTCCTGATGAACACCGCCCACGCCGCCGTCCCCGATCTCCTCGCCATCCCCGTCAAGGACATCGATGGTCACGGCACGACGCTGGGCGCCCTCAAGGCCAAGGCCGTGCTCATCGTCAACGTCGCCAGCGCCTGCGGCTACACCCGCCAATACGCGGGACTGCAGGCCTTGCACAAGGCCTACCAGGACAAGGGCCTCGTCGTCGCCGGTTTCCCTTGCAACGACTTCGGCGGCCAGGAGCCCGGCACCGAGACCGAGATCCGCAAGTTCTGCACCGCGCGTTTCAACGTCACGTTCCCGCTCTTCGCCAAGGTCTCGGTCCAAGGCGCCGGCGCCCACCCGTTGTTCGCCGCCCTCACCGGGAAGGAGGCCGGCCAGCCCGGTCCCGTCACCTGGAACTTCAACAAGTTCCTCGTCTCGCGCGACGGCAAGCTGCTTGCCCGCTTCGAGTCCGACGTCGAGCCGGACTCCGCGGAGCTGAAGGCGGCGATCGAGCAGGCGCTGAAGTGAGCCGATCCCGGTCGCTCAGGCCGGCCAGAGCAGCTTGACCACGAGCCCGAGCACGACCGCGAGGAAGACGCCGCGGATGAGGCCGGCGCCGTGCTTGAGCACGAGCCCGGAGCCGAGGCGCGCCCCGATGAGCTGGCCGGCGATCATGGCGAGGGCGACCCAAGGGGCGACCTGCCCGTGGGTCGCGAAGACGAGGAGCGAACCGAGGTTGCTCGCGAGGTTCACGACCTTGGTGAAGGCGTTGGCCCGCGTGAGCTCCTGCCCGAGCAACGTGACCAGCGCGAGGATCCAGAACGCGCCGGTGCCGGGGCCGAAGAACCCGTCGTAGAACCCGAGCGACAGGCCGAAGAGCCAGGCGAAGAGGGTGGCGTCCAGGCGGGCTTTCGCCGCGCCCAGTCCGAGTCGCGGACTCAGGGCGACATAGATCACGACGGCGAGCAGCATCCACGGGATGACGCGCCGGAGGGCTTCGTTGCCGATGAAGCCCACCGTCCAGGCGCCCGCCATCGAGCCGAGGAAAGAGAGCGCCGCGGCGAGCCGGACTTCGCCCCAGCCGACGAGTCCGGCCCGCGCGTAGCGGCTCACGGCGAGGATCGTGCCGCAGGAGCTCTGCGCCTTGTTGGTGCCGAGCGCGAGCTGCGGCGGCAAGCCCGCCCAGAGCAGGGTCGGCACGGTGATGAGCCCACCCCCGCCCGCGATGGCGTCGATGAAGCCGCCCGACAGGCCGGCCGCGAAGAGCAGCGCGTAGGCGGCGGGGGCGAGGTCCATGGCGCGGGCTTAGGGGACGGGATGTCTGGGGTCAACGTCCCGGTGTTTCGGCTTTGCTCGCGGGGCCTCGCGGTTAACGTCTCGTCATGTCCCAGGAATCCCCGCCCGACCGCGAGGTCCGCTCCGGCTTCCTGCTCGGCTTGGGCTGTGTCGTCGCCTTGGTCCTTGGCGCGTTGGCGTTCTTCGGTCGGCAACACGCGGGCCTCACCCGGTCCGGCGAGGTCGCCCGCGCCACCGCCGCCAAGACGATCCGGACGAAGACCGGTCAGCCGGTGCGCAGTTCGGCCAAGCTTCAGCTGGATGAAGCCGGCAATGTGTTGCCGGATGCGCCCGAACTGGGTTCGGGTGCTCTGCACGAACTGGCGCAGGCCAAGTTGGACGAGCTCAAGGTCTTCGCTCGGGAGATCGGTCTGGCCGACGAGAGCCGGCTTTTCGGGTTCTCCCAGCCGGCCGAGGAAGCCTTGGACAAGATGCTAAAGGAGCCGCCATTTAAGACGCTGGAGCGGGAAATGGATGAACTTGAAAAGCGCTGGGAGGCGGCCAGCCAGGAGGAGCGAGCGGCCATGCATGACCGTGCCTCCGCCATCTACGACGAGCTGATCGCGGAGGCACGCCGCCGTCTCTCCGCGTTACGTTGATCAGGTCGGAGCAGGCCCGGCGAAACGCAGGTCCGCCACGACGCGGCCGCCGATCAGGTGCTCCTGGATGACCCGCTCGAGGTTCGCCGGCGTGCAGTCGCGGTACCAGACGCCTTCCGGGTAGACCACCGCGACCGGGCCCTGGACGCACACGCGCAGGCAGTCCGCCTTGGTGCGTTGCACGCCGCCTTGCTCGGAGAGCCCCAGTTCCTTCAGGCGGGACTTGAGGAAATCCCAGGACGCCGCCGCGACCTCGCCGGCGCAACAGGCCTGCGTCGACGACTTCACGCAGAGGAAGAGGTGCCGCCGGGTGGCCTCCAGGCCGAGCGCGCGGGCTTGGTCGGCGGCGTCCATCGGCGGGCCCGCTTATTCGAAGCGCGGGGCGATGCCGCGCTTCTCGAGCTCGAGGAAGAGTTCGCGGCTGTACCAGGCGTCGTTCGCCGCGTACTGGATCTGGTTGTCCTGGAGCTCCTCGTCCCAGTGGGACGTCTGGACCTTCTTGGACTTCTTCATCTGCCGGTTCAGGTAATGGGCGGCGAGGGCGCGCAGGCCCGTGTTCTCGATGCCGGCCTTCTTGGTGAAGTCGGCGATGTCGATGAAGCCGCGGCTGTCGAAGGGCGCGCGGGCCTGCAGGTTCTTCACGTCGTCGCGCACGGCCACGCCGACCTTGGCCTGGCGCGGGTTGCAGAGCAGCGGGAAGACGGGGGCGAGGCCGCCGCAGTGCAGCAGCGGCTGGCGCATCGGGCCGTGCAGGCGGAAGATGTAGACGCAGTGCTCGCCGGCGAGCTGCAGGATCGCGGGCAGGTTCTTGGGCGGCTCGATCTCGATGCTGTCGCCCGCGCGGACGTAGTGCCCCGGGAAGGAGGCCTTGCCGTTCACCCAAAGGTAGGATTCCTCGATGCTCTTGCCGCGCATCAGGTGACCGAGCTCGCGGCTCGCCTTGCTCTCGGCCGCGATGACCTTGTCGGCCCGGCCCCCGCGGTCGCGGACCTTGAAGATGTAGGAAGGGCGACCGAAGACCGGGCGGGTCTCCGTGTCGAAGCCGAGCACGCGTTCCTTGGCCAGCTGGGCGACCGCTTTCTCCGCGGCCTTGAGGGATTCCACCAGCACGATGTCACCTTCCCAGTGGGCCACCGGGAGGCTTTCGATGAACTCGGCTTCGACGCGTAGCCCCCGGGAAGCGCCTGGTTCGGGCGGCGGGGGGGTGTCGGCGGAATCTTCCACAAAACGAAGGCAACGGCGGGAAGGTGGCTTGGCAACGCGTTATTGGGCTCCGGCCCGAAAAAAGCGTTGACCCTACCCCCGGGCGCGGCTTTGTTCATCCTCCCTTTTCAAGGGGCCTTAGCTCAGTTGGTAGAGCGCTTGCATGGCATGCAAGAGGTCGTCGGTTCAAGCCCGATAGGCTCCACCATTAAACCACCGGCCGTCTTCTCGCGAAGGCGGCCGGTCCGCTTTGGTGGCCTTACTTCCCCAGCGCCGGGGTGATCTTGAGCAGCAAGGACTGGCAGTCGCCTTGCAGGCGGCCATCCATGGTGGTCGACTCCCGGGTGACCTTCTCGAGCGAGTCGGCCGCGTTGCCGATGGTCTTCTTGAGCGCCAAAGCCTCGCCCTTGTCCTTGATGTCGGCCTTCTCGGCGATCTGCCCGGCCTGGGTCTCGTATTTGCGGAGGCTGGCGACGAGGGTGCGGCGGTCCTCCGCCGCGCGGCGGAGGATCGCCCAGGTCAGGCGGGCGCGCGGCCCGTTCTCCGTGAGCATGCGCAGGTAGCCGAGGCCGTTGAAGGCCCGGACATCGTTCTCCAGGTCCTTTTTCACGGCCTCTTCCCGGGCCTTGTTCTCGGCCGAACGCTGGGCGCTGGCCTGGGCTTCCTTGGCCCGGTTGGCGGCGCTGGATTTCGCGTTGTTGGCGGACTTGGTCGCGGGCTTCTTCTCCTTGGCCGTCTCCTTCTCGGGTTTCTCCATGTCCTTGGCCTCGGACTTGTCGGCGACTTCGGCGGGCTTGGTGGCGCCGGCGACCTTGCCCGCCTTCTTCAGTTCGTCGTAGGCCTTCCAGAAAGCGGACTCGTCGATATCGGCCTCCTTGCAGAGGGCGTCGATCGAGGCGGTCGGCATGCCTTTGAGCCCGTCGGTCATCGCGGCGGCCAGGTTCTTGGTCAGGGTCTTGAGGTCGGGCGGGGGCAGTTCCTTGGCGAAGGGGTCGGAGTCGGCCTCCTTTTCCTTCTCCATCTTCTTCTCCGGCGCCTCCTCCGGCTTGATCAGGAGCTGGCGTTCGGCCCAGACCTTGGGCTGGTTCTTCTTGATCCAGTCCTGGTCCAGGTCCTCCCACTTGTAGGTCAGGACGGTGTCCTTGCCCGGTAGCTGGACCGTGATGGTGTCCTCGTCCTGCGTGATGTACTCGAAGGCGACCACGTTGCCGTTCTTGCGGAGCTGGATGGTCTCGGCCCGGGCGAGGCCGGCGGTGAGCAGCAGGAGGGCGAGGAGGGGTCTCACAAGGGCAATATGGCCACCGCGCGGAGTCGGGGCAAATCTAGAACACCGGGCGGGCCCGGGAGTTCCGTCCGCGGGCGGGCGGGGCCTACTTGGCGCCCTTGGCCTGGAACTTCGGGAGCAGGTACTCCGCGCAGGAGTCCAGGGAGGCCAGCTGCACGTAGTCGGCCTCAGGGACCTCGATCCCGTGCTTCTTGCGGAGCTCCATGACGATATCCAGGAAGTCCATGGAGTCGAGGGACAGCTGGTCGCGGAGCCGGACCTCCGGCTTGACGCTCGAGAGATCCTCGTCCGGCGCGATGTCGGCGATGATGTCCAGCACGACCTGCTTGATGTCTTCCTTCGTCATAGGTTCAGGGGTATGTTTCAACCGCCCGCCCCCCGTCAGGCAACCCCATATTTCTTGACGATGAGGGCCGAATTGATGCCGAGCATGCCGAAGGAGTTGTTCAGGATGGTCGTGACGCGGTCGACCTTGACCGGCTGGTTCACGACCAGCCCCGGGAGCGCGCATTCCGGGTCGATTTCCCCGATATTGATGGTCGGATGGACCCAGCCGTCCTCGAACGAGGGCAGGTTCCCCGCGAGTTCGAGGGCCCCGGCCGCCCCCATGCAGTGCCCGATGAAGCTCTTCGTGTTGTTGATCCGGGTGTCCGGGCAGCCGGTGAAGACCGCGCGGAGCGCGGTGCACTCCTGGATGTCGCCCAACGCGGTGGCCGTGGCGTGGGTCGACACGATGTGGATGTCGTTCGGCCGCATCCCCGCCCGGGCGAGGGCCAGTCGCACGCATTCGGTCTGGCGCTCGGGATTGGGGAGCACCGCGTCGGTCGCGTCGGAGTTGATGCACCACCCGGCGATCTCGGCGATGATGCGCGCACCGCGGGCGAGCGCGTCGTCCAGGCGCTCCAGGACATAGACCGCGCCGCCTTCGGAGATCACGATGCCGTTTCGATCCTTGTCGAAGGGCCGGGAAGCCTGGTTCGGGTCGACGTGCTGGGCGAGGGCGCCCTGGTTCTTGAAGCCCGCGAAGATGCCGAAGGTGTGGATCGACTCGGAGACGCCGCCAGCGAAGGCGAGGTCGACCTCGCCGAGCTGCAGCATCTGGGCGGCCTGGATGAGGCCGGCGTTGCCCGCGGCGCAGGCCGCGCCGATCGTGTAATGCGGGCCCGTGATGCCGAGGTTCATCGTCACCTCGCCGGCCGGGTTGTTGGCCACCGTCCGGGGGTTATGGTGGTGGGTCCAGTACTTGGTGTCGTTGCCGAACTGCGAGATGTTGTGGATCTCGTTCTCCGTCTCGACGTTGCCGTGCTCGGTGATTCCGAGGTAGACGCCCACCCGGGACTTGTCGACCCGGTCCCAGTCGAGGCCGGCGTCGCCGAGCGCCTCGCGGGCGCAGTAGATGGAGATGGAGCCGACCCGGGTGCCGTTGCGGATCTCCTTGCGCTTCTGCCAGCGGGTCGCGTCGAAGTCGCAGACGCCGGCCGGCTGGCGGCCCATGTGGCGGACGTCGATCTCGGCGATGCGGGCCTTGCCGGCCAGCAGGTTGGCGCGGAACTCGGCCAGCGAGTTGCCGTTCGGGGCGGTGAGCCCCAGGCCGGTGATGACGATGCGAGGTTTCGAGGACATCGGACGGGCCCCCATCAAGCCCCCGCCGCCCGTGAAGTCAAACCCCGCCCCCGCTTGCCCTTGCCATCCCCGCTTCCCGCCGTTTCCTGCCGGGGAGATGTCCCAGCCGCTCAAGTGCTCGCTCTGCGCCGAGGTCGCGACGGTCCACCTGTCCCAGGTGGTCGGGGGCAAGGTCACGAAGGTCCACCTTTGCGAGGCCTGCGCGGGGAAGGGCGGCGCCGTCGACCCGGCCGTCTTCCAGCTCGCCGACGCCCTCCAGGCCCCGGCCCCGGCCGCCGAGCTGACCTGCCCGCATTGCGGCTTCACCGATGTCGATTTCCGCAAGCGGGGCCGGCTGGGCTGCCCGGCCTGCTGGGAGACCTTCGGCGGCGCCCTCGGCCCGCTCCTGACCAAGGTCCAGCACGAGACCGCCCATGTCGGGCGCGCCCCCGCCGGCGTCGTCCCCGTCGGCCAGCTTCGCCAGCGGCTGGCCGCGGCCCGCGTCGCGCTGGCCACCGCCGTCGCCGCCGAGGATTACGAGGCCGCCGCGCGGTTCCGCGACGAGATCGCCACCCTCGAGACCGCCCTCAAGCCCGCCTGACCATGTCCCTCCAGGAGATCCTCGCCGACGACCAGGACCCGGCCCGCGCCTCCGGGGCCCAGGCCGTCGTGCTCAGCACCCGCATCCGGCTCGCGCGCAACCTGGCCGGTTATCCATTCCCGGGTTGGGCGAAGGCCCCGCAGCGCCAGGAGATCACCGAGCGCTGCATCGCCGCGTTGGCCGACCTGCCGCGGTTCCGCCGTGGCCACGTCCTGCGCATGGGCCAGCAGGCGGACCTCGACCGCGCCGTGCTCGTGGAGCGCCACCTCGTGTCGAAGGAGCTGGCTTCGGGCCAGGCCGGCGCCGCCGTCATCAGCCGCGACCAGACCTGCTCGGTGATGGTCAACGAGGAGGACCACCTGCGCGTCCAGGTCCTGCGCCCCGGGTGGCACTTGCGCGGCACGTGGAACCTCGCCGAGCAGCTCGACGACGCCCTGGCCGCCGCGCTGCCGCTGGCCTTCTCCGAACGGCTGGGCTACCTCACCGCCTGCCCCACGAACGTGGGCACCGGGCTGCGCGCCTCGGCGATGGTCCATCTGCCGGGCCTCTGCCTCGCCGGCCAGATGGACAAGGTCACGCGGGCCCTCAACCAGGACGGCCTCGCGGTCCGCGGCTGGCTCGGCGAAGGCACGGAGGCCGCCGGCAACATCTACCAGATCTCCAACCAGCAGACGCTCGGCCTCGCGGAGGAGGACATCCTCAAGCACCTCGGTTTCTGGATCAAGCACCTCGTCGAGCAGGAGTGGAACGCCCGGCGCAAGCTGGCCGCGGACGAGGGCGAGAAGTTCGTGGACCGGCTCGCCCGTTCCTTCGGCGTGCTCCGGCACGCCCGCCTCCTCTCCAGTTCCGAGGCCATGAACATGTTGTCCCACCTGCGTCTCGCCTGCGACCTCGGCTGCCTGCCCGAGGCGCTGCGCGACCAGGTGGATCGCCTGCTCATCGAGGGCCAGCCGGCCCACGTCCAGGTGCGCCACGGCGCCCCGCTCGACAGCGACGGCCGCGACCTGCGCCGCGCGGCGGTGATGCGGGAGGCGCTGCGCGCGTTCCCCGAGGTCGGTCCGCCGACCGCCTGATCACTCCGCGGGAGGCTTCGGCGCCGCGTCGCGGCGGGCCATCTCGTCCAGGAGGGCCTGCACGCGGGCCACGCCGCCGGTGACGTCGTCCTCGGCGAACTGCAGCTCGGGCGTGCTCTTCAGCTGGAGGGCGGAGCCCACCGTGGCGCGCAGCTCGGCGCGGATCCGTCGCAGCAGCGCGCGGGCGGCCTTGCGCGCGGCGGCGTCGCCGGTCACGGCGTAGCTCACGCGCACCTGGCGCAGGTCCGGCGTCACCGCGGCCCGCGTGATGGTGATGAGCGCGGCCTCCGCGGCCCAGCCCTGGCGCAGCGCGGAGGAGACCTCGCGCTGGACCAGTTCGGCGACCCGGAGCTGACGTTGCGACATGCGGCTTAGAGCGAGGGGCGGATCTGCAGCAGCTCGATCGCCTCGATGACGTCGCCGGGCTGGTACTCGTCGTAGCCGCCGAGCTTGATGCCGCACTCGAAGCCGGCCTTGACCTCGGAGGCGTCGTCCTTGAAGCGGCGCAGCGTCTCGACCGGGCCGTTGTGCACGACCTTGCCGGCGCGCACGACGCGGGCCTTGGCGGCGCGGCGGATGAGGCCCTCGGTGACCATGCAGCCGGCGACCTTGTGGTCCTTGCCCAGCGGGAAGACCGCGCGGACCTCGGCGGCGCCGAGCTTGTTCTCGCGGATCTCCGGGTCGAGGAGCTCGGACATGGCCTCCTTCACGAGCGTGATGAGCTCGTAGATGATGTCATGGCCGATGACGCGCACGCCGGTGCGCTTGAGGTGGGGCTGCACGCCGTTCTCGAGCTTGGTGTCGAAGGCGACGATGCTGGCGCGGGCCGCCTCGGCGAGGGCGACGTCGCCCTGCGTGACGGGGCCGACGGAGCCGCCGACGATCTCGAGGCGGACCTTGGTCGACTTGATCTCCTGCAGGCAGCCCTGGAGGGCCTCCAGCGTGCCGTTGACGTCGGCCTTGAGCAGGATGCGGAGGATCTTCTCCTTGTCCTGGGCGAGGGCGGCCATCAGGCGCTCGAGGTCGGACATGCCCGGGCGGGCGCCGGTGCTCGGGGCCTGCTGGTTGGCCTCGGCTTCCTTGCGGGCGGCGAGGGCGGCCTCCTCGGCCAGCTCGCGGGCTTCGCGGTCGTTCTTCACCACGCGGAACTTGGCCCCGGGGCTGGGGACGGCGTCCCAGCCGAGGACGAGGGCGGGCGTGCCCGGGGCGGCGCTGGGCAGGCGGTTGCCGCGGTCGTCCATGAGCGCGCGCACCTTGCACCAGGTCTCGCCGCAGACGAACGAGTCGCCCGCCTTGAGCGTGCCCTTCTGGACGATGACGGTGGCGGTCGGGCCGCGGCCGGTCTCCATCTGGGATTCGATGACGGAGCCCTGCGCGGGGCACTTGGGGTTGGCCTTGAGGTCGAGGATCTCGGCCTGGAGCAGGATCGACTCGATGAGCTCGTTCATGCCCGTGCCCTTGAGCGCGGAGACCGGGGCCGTGATGACCTCGCCGCCCCAGTCCTCCGGGGTGATGCCGCGCTGCTGCATCTGCTGCTTCACGCGGTCGACGTTGGCGCCCTTGGCGTCCACCTTGTTCACGGCGGCGACGATCGCGCTGGCGTGCTTCTGGGCGAACTTCAGGGCCTCCTCGGTCTGGGGCATGAAGCCGTCGTCCGCCGCCACCACGAGGATCGCGATGTCGGTGACGGAGGCGCCGCGCTCGCGCATCTTGGCGAAGGCCGCGTGACCCGGGGTGTCGAGGAACGTGACGGTGCGGCCCTTGTACTCGGGCTTCTCGCCCTGGTAGGCGACGGTGTAGGCGCCGATGTGCTGGGTGATGCCGCCGGCCTCGCCCGAGACGACGTTGGTCTTGCGGAAGTAGTCGAGGAGGGTGGTCTTGCCGTGGTCGACGTGACCGAGCACGCAGACGACGGGCGGACGCGTGGTCATCAGGGCCGGATCGTCCTCGGAGGGCTTCTCGACCTTCTTGACGGGCTGCACGCCCTCGCCGCGGTGGCGGATCTCCAGCGTGTAGCCGTGGCGTTCGGCGACCTTGCGGGCGTCGGCCTCCTCGATCACCGAGGTGGCGCTGACGACCTTGTTGAGCTCCATCAGGTTGCCGATGACCTGGAAAGGCTTGAGGTTGAGGGCGATCGCGAAGTCGCGGACCACGATCGGCGGGCGCACCGTCACGGCGCCCTTGCTGCCGGGGGCGACATTGCTGCCGGTGGCCGCGGGGCGGTTGACCATCGGGGCCACGGGCGGGCGCACCAGCGGAGGCGGCGTGCTCGGCCGGCCGGCCGGCGCGGCCGTCGGGGTGATGACGATCGGGGGGAGCTCGCTCTTGGGCGGCGTCGGCGCGATGGGCGCGCGCGGCGGGAGGGTGGGCGCCACCGGCGGGCGGTTGACCGGGGTCGGCGGGACCGGCGCGACGGCCGGACGGACCGGCACGACGACCGGCGGCGGGGTCGCGGGCTTGACCGGGGCGGCCGGGGCGGCCACGGCCACCGGCTTCACGGGCTCGGCGGGCTTGGCCGGCTCGACCTTGGCGGGCGCGGGCTCCGGCGCGGGCTCCTCCTTCTTGGGGAGCTTGTCGGCGGCGAACTTGAGGAAGTCGTCGCGGTAGAACTTGCTGAAGTTGCTGGAGGCGGCCGGCTTCTTGCCTTCGGCGTAGACGAGGTCCTTGAAGTCCGGGTGGGCTTCGACGAACTGGTCCGCGAGGGCGAGCAACGCCTTGACCTCGAGGCCGAGCTCCTTGGCCACGTCGCTATAACGCTGCGTGGAGGAGGCCTTCTTGGCCTCGGGCTTCTTCTTCTTCTCGGTCATGGGCGCGGGCTGGGTGTTCGGCGAGGGGGCGGGGAGGGGCGGGGAGGGTTCAGGCCTTGGCGACCTTGGCGACGGCGGCGAGGAACGTCTGGATCTCGTCGGCCGGGAGGCCGGTGTCCTGCAGTTCCTCGGCGGTCACGTTCGCCGCGACGGACAGCTCGGTCAGGCCGAGCTGCACGAACTTGGCGACCAGGTCGAAGGGCAGGCCGAGCTGCTCGGCCATGCGGGTGGCCTTCTCGCCCAGCTGCGCCTCGACGCTCTCGGGGGCGTGGGTGGCCTTGGCGATGTTGAGGCCCCAGCCCATGAGCTTGGACGTCAGGCGGGCGTTGCGGCCCTTGGAGCCGATGGCGATGCGCATGTCCTCCTCGTCCACCTCGAAGTGGATGGAGCGGTTGCGCTCGTCGACGCGGACGTTGCGGGGCCGGGCCGGGCGGATGGCCTCCTCGAGCAGCTTGAGCGGCTCCTTGTGGTAGCGGATGATGTCGATCTTCTCGCCGCCGAGCTCCTTGACGATGTTGCGGACGCGGGCGCCGCGGGCGCCGACGCAGGCGCCGACGGGGTCGACCTTGGGGTCGCTCGAGTCCACGGCGATCTTGGTGCGGTAGCCCGGGTCGCGGGCCATCTTGGCGATGGTGACGGTCTTGTCGGCGATCTCGGCGACCTCCAGCTCGAGCAGGCGGCGGACGAAGCCGTCGTTGGCGCGGGAGAGCACGAACTCGCGGCCGCGCTGCGGGTCCTCGCGGATCTCGAGCAGCAGGCAGCGGATGCGGTCGCCGGTGCGGAACTCGTCGCCGTGGCAGCGTTCCTTGTGGGTGAGGACGGCCTCGGCGGTGCCGAGCTCGACGATCACGTTGCCTCGCTCGGTGCGGCGGACGGTGCCGGTGACGATGTCGCCGACCTTGTCCTTGTACTCCTGGAAGACCTGGTCCTTCTCGATCTTGCGGAAGCGCTGGTTGAGGAGCTGCTGGGTGGTCTTGGCGGCGATGCGGCCGAGGTCGGCCACGTTGATCGGCTTGCGGACCTGGTCGCCCACGGCGGCGCCCGCCTGGAGGAGGCCGGCGGCGACGGGGTTGATCTCGCGCAGGGGGTCCGAGACCGAGTCGGTCACGGAGTAGAGGACGTGGGCCTCGAGCTTGCCGGTGGCGGGGTCGGCCGTGACCTCGACGTTCTGGCCGGCCATGACCGACTTCTCGACGGAGGACTTGATGGCCTCGACGATGAGGGCGCAGGCCTCGTCCTTGGGGATGCGCTTCTCTTTCTCGAGGTACTGGAGGTAGGGTTTGATGTCGACGCTCATGGGTGTGCGGGTGGTGCGGTGAAAGTTCGGGGGACAAAAAAGGCGGGTCCGGCTGGACCCACCTTAATCAAAGGTGACTGCGCCCAACCTAGCCCAGCCCCCCGGGGGGTTGTCAAGTGCCGTCCAAGGGGCCGGAGGCTGGTTCCGCTTGCCCCCGGGGGGCTTGTCCCAACCCTTGCCCCATGGCCGACGAAAAAGTGATCTTCACCATGACCGGGGTGACCAAGTACTTCGAGAAGAAGCCCGTCTTCCGGGACATCTCCCTCTCCTATTTCTTCGGCGCCAAGATCGGGGTCCTCGGCCTCAACGGCTCGGGCAAGTCGACCTTGCTCAAGATCATGGCCGGCGAGGACCGGGAGTTCGACGGCTCGATCAGCCAGGTCCCGGGCTACACCCTGGGCTACCTCGCGCAGGAACCCCGCCTCGACGAGCACCTGACCGTGCAGGAGTGCGTCATGCAGGCCGCCGCCGGCATGAAGGCCCTGCTCGAGGAGTACGACGACACCTTCATCAAGGTCTCCGAGACCGACGACCCGAAGGAGCAGGAGCGGATCCTGGCCCGCCAGGGCGAGATCCAGTCCATCCTCGACGCGCGCGGCGGCTGGGATCTCGACGCCCGCATCGAGATGGCGATGGAGGCCCTGCGCTGCCCGCCGGCCGACGCCAAGGTCGCCGGGCTGTCCGGCGGCGAGAAGCGCCGCGTCGCCTTGTGTCGCCTGCTCCTCATGGAGCCGGACATCCTCCTGCTCGACGAACCGACGAACCACCTCGACGCCGACACGGTGGGCTGGCTGGAGCGCCACCTGCAGGGCTACAAGGGCACGGTCATCGCGATCACGCACGACCGCTACTTCCTCGACAACGTGGCGGGCTGGATCCTCGAGCTGGACCGCGGCCGCGGCATCCCGTGGAAAGGCAACTACTCCTCGTGGCTCGAGCAGAAGCGCAAGCGGCTCGAGGCCGAGGAGAAGCAGTCCGCCGCGCGCACCCGGTCGATGGAGCGCGAGCGCGAATGGGCCGCGGCCTCGCCCAAGGCCCGGGTGGCCAAGAACAAGGCGCGCCTGCGCGCGTACGAGCAGATGCTCACCCAGGACCAGGGCCAGCAGGAGAAGGCGGCGGAGATCTGGATCCCGCCGGGTCCGCGCCTCGGCGGCGCCGTCATCGAGGCGCGCGGCCTGACCAAGGGCTTCGGCGATCGGATCCTGATGGAGGACGTCAACTTCAGCCTGCCGGCCGGCGGGATCGTCGGCATCATCGGGCCGAACGGCGCGGGCAAGACCACCCTGTTCCGGATGATCACCGGCCAGGAGAAGCCCGACAAGGGCGCGCTGACCCTCGGCGACACGGTCAAGATCGCCTACGTCGACCAGAGCCGCGACGCGCTCCCGGCGGACAAGC
>Ga0222712_10004798_pt1 | contig 13994 bp, 7 predicted proteins | sample C33_657DmetaG_FD_165043 | JGI IMG/M metagenome (GOLD analysis project Ga0222712, IMG submission 165043) | Estuarine water microbial communities from San Francisco Bay, California, United States - C33_657D | ecosystem: Environmental > Aquatic > Marine > Unclassified | place: USA: California... | reverse complement strand
TTCTGGTAGTGGTGGTTCATCTGGTTCATCGGGAACTTCTGGTACAAGCGGAAGTAGTGGTACATCGGGTTCTTCGGGTACCTCTGGTACAAACGGAAGTGCTGGTTCATCGGGAACGAGCGGTACAAGTGGTTCATCGGGAACGAGCGGTACATCTGGTACATCTGGCTCCGAAGGTACATCTGGAACTTCAGGAACGGCTGGAACATCAGGAACTTCTGGTAGTGGTGGTGCTAGTGGTTCATCGGGTACATCTGGTAGTGGAGGCTCATCTGGAACATCAGGAACAAGCGGTACATCAGGCTCAGCCGGTTCGGATGGTACATCGGGAACTTCTGGTACATCGGGCTCAGCTGGACAAGATGGTACTTCTGGAACTTCTGGTACATCGGGAACTTCTGGTTCAACTGGTTCATCGGGAACTTCTGGTACAAGCGGTACTTCTGGTACAAGCGGCACCTCCGGAACTTCTGGTTCGGATGGTACATCGGGTTCATCTGGTACAAGCGGCACTTCGGGAACTTCTGGAACAAGCGGTACATCCGGTACAAGTGGTAGTGATGGCTCATCTGGTACATCCGGTACAAGTGGTAGTAGTGGTACTTCAGGAACTTCTGGAACAAGCGGTTCATCTGGAACTTCTGGCACAAGCGGTACAAGTGGTACTGATGGCACAAGCGGTACATCAGGAACTTCTGGTACAAGCGGTGTTGGAACTGATGGTACATCTGGTACATCGGGAACTTCTGGAGAAAGTGGTTCATCGGGAACTTCTGGAACAAGCGGTACAAGCGGTACAAATGGTAGTGATGGTACAAGCGGTACAAGTGGTGTTGGAACTGATGGTACATCTGGTACATCGGGAACTTCTGGAACAAATGGTTCATCGGGAACTTCTGGTAGTAATGGCACCTCTGGAACTTCTGGTACAAATGGTTCGGCTGGAACTTCTGGTACAAATGGTTCTGCTGGAACTTCTGGTACATCCGGAACTTCTGGTAGTGATGGTACAAGCGGTACAAGCGGTACTTCTGGAAGTGATGGTTCGAGCGGTACTTCTGGTAGTAATGGTTCGAGCGGTACATCAGGAACTTCTGGTTTAGACGGTACATTCTTTGGTAGTAGCGGTACAAGTGGAACATCGGGAACTTCTGGTACATCAGGAACTTCTGGAACATCGGGAATTAATGGTACATCGGGAACTTCTGGTATAGATGGAACATATTTTGGTAGTAGCGGTACAAGCGGTACAAATGGTTCTGATGGTACGTCTGGTACATCCGGAACTTCTGGAGTAGATGGTTCTTCTGGTACATCTGGACAAAATGGTTCATCCGGAACTTCTGGTATAGATGGAACTTTCTTTGGTAGTAGCGGTACATCGGGAATAAATGGAACTGATGGTACATCTGGAACTTCAGGAACATCGGGAGCAGATGGAACTGACGGAACATCTGGAACATCAGGAACTTCTGGATTGGATGGAACTTTCTTTGGTTCTTCGGGAACTTCTGGTATAGCTGGTACTGACGGTACGTCTGGTACAAGTGGCTCAGCAGGTACGTCTGGAATAAATGGTACTGATGGTTCATCAGGAACTTCTGGATTAAATGGAACAATGTTTGGAAGTAGTGGTACTTCAGGACAAAGTGGTACTTCAGGAACTTCTGGAGAAAGTGGCTCATCGGGAACTTCTGGTTCAAGCGGTACGAGTGGTGTTGATGGAACTTTCTTCGGTTCTTCGGGAACTTCTGGAGAAAGCGGTTCATCTGGTACAAGCGGAGCTGGTACATCTGGAACTTCTGGGGAAAGCGGTTCATCGGGAACTTCTGGATTTGATGGAACTTATTTTGGTAGTAGTGGTACTTCTGGAGAAAGTGGTACTTCAGGAACTTCTGGAGAAAGTGGTACATCTGGCACATCAGGAACTTCTGGTACATCTGGAACTTCTGGATTGAATGGTACAATGTTTGGTAGTAGTGGAACGAGCGGAACATCGGGACAAAGCGGTTCATCTGGTACTTCGGGAACTTCTGGAAGTAGTGGCACATCAGGAACTTCTGGATTGAATGGTACAATGTTTGGTAGTAGTGGTACAAGTGGTACTTCGGGAGTAAGTGGTAGTAGTGGTACATCGGGAACTTCTGGAAGTAGTGGTACTTCGGGAACGTCTGGATTGAATGGTACAATGTTTGGAAGTAGTGGTACATCTGGTACAAGTGGAAGTAATGGTACATCGGGAACTTCTGGTACATCGGGAACGTCTGGTACATCAGGAACTTCTGGGTTAAATGGTACAATGTTTGGAAGTAGTGGTACATCGGGCTCTTCTGGTACATCTGGTACAAGTGGAACATCAGGAACTTCTGGATTAGGGTCATCAGGAACTTCAGGAACTTCTGGATTAAATGGTACAATGTTTGGAAGTAGTGGAACGTCTGGTATTAATGGTTCGACTGGCGATGCTGGTTCTTCTGGTACATCGGGTACAAACGCTCCGGGATATTCATCGGGTACTTCTGGTAGTGGTGGTTCATCCGGATTAAATGGTACATACTTTGGTTCATCGGGAACTTCTGGTACAAACGCACCTGGAATAACATCAGGAACTTCTGGAACATCTGGATTTCAATTAACTGGTACAACTAATAATGGTTTACTTACATATGTTGATGCGCCTGTTGGGGTTCAAGTAGAATCTGCTATATTATTTGATGGTACTACATTATCAGTAACGGGTAACGTAGCATCAACAACATATAGAGAAACATTTAATGATTTGGGAACTGGTGGAAGTGCAACATTAGATTTATCAACAGCAAACAATTTTAGAAGACAATTTAATGGTACATCAACAATAACAATAACAAACGCACCTAATTCTCCAATTGGATTTGGATTTACATTAGTAACCGTAAATGCCGGAGCATATTCAATAACATGGCCAGTATCGGTAGACTGGGTTGGTGGAAGTGCGCCGATATTAACATCTTCTGGAACGGATGTTTTAGTATTCTACACTTATAATGGTGGTTCATCTTATTACGGATTTGTAACAGGTAAAAACTTAAGTTAATAATTATAGTTATGGGAATATTTAGAAGACTAGTAGAATCGGAAACATCGGCAGTTTTTCCGTTTGTATTTAAAATAACAACAACTACGGCTAACACTGTATTTACAACTCCATTAGTTGATTATGGTGGATTGACTCCATCTGTAATAATTAGTTGGGGTGATGGTGGACCAAATTCACCATTAATTACATCATCAACTTCGGTAGATAGAATTCATACATTTGTAAATGCCGGAACTTATACAATTAGTATAAGTGGATTTATGCCTGGATTTCGTGTGGATAATAATGCTGGTATTAGAAATCTTATTACTGAATTAGTTCAATGGGGAATTGTTGGATTAAGAATTGTAAATTTTTATGGTTGTTTAAATTTAACAGCAATACCTGGTAGCGGTTCATTGAGTGGTGTTGGCGGTTATACTGGATTGGCAGAGGTAGTTTCTTTTGCATCTTTTATGAGAGGTACTAGAATAACATCAATTCCAGCAGATATATTTGATTATTCGCCAAACGCAACAACATTCACCGATAGTTTTTCATCAATAACAACTATAACAACTGCACCAACGGGATTGTTTGATAATGTACCTTTAGCAACAACATTTGCATCTTGCTTTTTTGCTTGTACGGCATTAACATCAGTACCATCAACTTTATTTGATACAAATACATCAGCAGTAAACTTTTCATCAACTTTTAGAAATTGTAGAGCATTAACAAATGTGTTACAATTTACATTTAATACTAATGTAACTATTTTTAATAATATTTACAATATGAGTTCAACTGCAAATGCATTAACTGGAACGGCGCCTGAATTGTGGAATAGAACTCCAACTCCATCTGGAACTGATGCATTCAACAATTGTATTGGTTTATCAAATTACGCATCAATACCTGTAAACTTTAAATAATATGTATTTACGAATTATAGATGAAACAATAAACTATCCGTATAGTATTCCTCAATTAAGAGCAGCTTATCCAAATGTAAGTTTACCAACTGAATTAACAGATACATCATTAATAGAGTGGGATATGTATGTAGTTACACCGACTCCAATGCCAAACGATTACACAAAAAACATTACTGAGGGAACTCCTGTTTTAACGGATGGTATATATTATCAAAATTGGATTCAAAACAATGCTACTCAAAGTGAAATAGATTATAGATTGGAAAATCAATGGTTTATTATTAGAGAAACTCGAAATGAATTATTAGCAGAGTGTGACTGGAGTCAGTTAGCTGATATTTCATCTGAAACAAAAGCAGTTTGGGCTGAATACAGACAATCTTTAAGAGATATTACATCTCAAACCAATCCATTTAGTATAACTTGGCCTGTGAAACCTTAAAAGGAAAATTATTTATATTTATACACATAACACAAAAGTATAAAGATATAGATGGTAATACATAGTCCAATATTTTCAGGTTCAATAATTCAAGATAGAAATTTTGGTTATGCTGACCTTAGTGGTTCATTTACCGGTTCATTTACTGGTTCATTCAAAGGAACTATTGATGTATCACAAGCATCGTTTGATTATTTAAATATAAATCAAAAATTATCTATTACTGGTTCTCAAGTTATAACCGGTTCTATTTATTTAACGCAAGGTGGTTATTTAGTAGATGGTGTAAACGTATTAGATTCGGCAATAGCCTTTGCAATAGCATTGGGATAAAAATAAAACAAAATGGCAAATACATTTAAAAATAGTATAACAAGTTCAATAGGTACATCTGGTGTTAAAGTATATGAAGCGCCAGCAGGAACGGCCGCAACAATAATTGGTGTAAACGTAGCAAATACAGCAACACAAAATATTTCTGTAAGTGTAATGCTTAGAGATAATGCTGGTAATAAGTGTGTATATTTGGTAAAGAATGCATTGATTGTACAAGGTAGTTCAAATGTTATGGTAGGTGGTGAGCAGAAGGTAGTATTGGAATCTACTGATTTTATTTCAGTTACATCATCATTGGCAGCTTCGGCAGATGTAATTGTTTCAGTATTAGAATTGACATAATAAAAAGATATATTAAATGGAGTTTAACGGTAATAATCCAAATGGTTTAAATCAGACTAGTGTAAATAGTGTATCACTTTATGTAAGTGGTTCTCCTATTTTAAATGCTTCATCTGAATCTGTGAGTGTTGTTGGAAACTTCAGTGCTTCTAAAATACAAACGGATGAAATTGATTCATTTGGTGATAATCCGTTACAAATAAAGGCAAATACACAAATAAGTGGTTCAATTAATATTTCATCTTCTATTTCCGCATCTATTTTTAGAGGTGATGGTAGTGGGTTATTTAATATTGATGCTGGCGCAATTGGAGACTTAAATACACTAAAATCGGGTTCAGCAACAGCAATAATTTCTCCAAATAAAGGTTTGGTAGTAAATACTGATTTAACAGTAGCAGGTACAATAAACGCAACTGAATTAAAAGTAATTTATATATCATCATCAATAATCTACGCAAGTGGCTCAAATAAATTTGGTGATGCACAAAACGATAAGCAAGAATTTACTGGAAGTGTTGGTATTACTGGTTCATTAACATTTGGTGTTGGTTCTTTACCGCAAGATGGTAGTACAAATGAAGTATTAGTTTATAATACAACAACGGGTAGAGTTGGTGTAAAAACAGCAGCAGCAACATCAGGAACTTCTGGTACATCGGGAACTTCTGGTACATCGGGAACTTCTGGTTCGTCTGGTACATCAGGAACTTCTGGAACTTCTGGTTCTGAAGGTTCGTCTGGTACAAGCGGAACTTCTGGTACAAGCGGAACTTCTGGTACAAGTGGTACATCCGGTTCAACGGGTTCGGCAGGTACATCAGGTACAAGCGGTACAAGTGGAAGTAGTGGTACTAGTGGTACAAGCGGAACTTCTGGCACAAGTGGTACATCGGGAACTTCTGGAACATCAGGCTCAACTGGTAGTAGTGGTACAACCGGCTCTGCGGGAACTTCTGGCACAAGTGGAAGTAGTGGTACATCAGGAACTTCTGGAAGTAGTGGTACATCTGGAATAAGTGGAAGTAGTGGAAGTAGTGGGACAAGTGGTTCATCGGGAATAAGTGGTACAAATGGTACGGGTGGTACAACGGGTTCTGCCGGCACATCTGGAATAAGTGGAAGCAGTGGTACAAGTGGAACGTCAGGAACTTCTGGTTCTAATGGTAGTAGTGGTATAACTGGGGGTGGAGGTTCTAATGGAACATCAGGAACTTCTGGTACATCGGGCTCTGCTGGTACAAGCGGTACAAACGGAACTGCTGGTAGTGGAGGTTCATCGGGAACTTCAGGTATAACTGGAGCAGGTGGTGGAAGTGGTTCTTCTGGTTCTTCGGGAACTTCTGGGTCTTCAGGAACTTCTGGTTCATCGGGAACTTCTGGCTCTGCTGGAACTTCTGGTATAAGTGGTAGTGGTGGTTCTTCTGGAACATCTGGAACTTCTGGTACGAGAGGAACTTCGGGAACATCTGGTATAAGTGGTTCTTCTGGTACATCTGGAGCAACTGGTTCTTCTGGCTCAAATGGTACAAGCGGTACATCGGGAACCTCTGGAGCAACTGGTTCTTCTGGCTCAAATGGTACATCGGGAACTTCTGGTGTAAGTGGTTCATCTGGAACATCGGGAACTTCTGGAACATCAGGAACATCTGGGGCACAAGGTTCTTCTGGTACAAATGGTACTTCGGGAACTTCTGGAGCACAAGGTTCTTCTGGTTCGGCCGGAACAAGCGGTAGTAGTGGAACATCGGGTTCTTCTGGTACAAGCGGTAGTAGTGGAACATCGGGTTCATCGGGAACTTCTGGTGTGAGTGGTTCAGCTGGAAGTAGTGGTACATCTGGTTCTTCTGGTACAAGTGGAAGCAGTGGAACATCTGGAACATATGGTACAAGTGGTACAAGTGGAAGTAGTGGTACATCCGGTTCATCGGGAACTTCTGGTTCTTCTGGAACTTCTGGTGTAAGTGGTTCTGCTGGTACGAGTGGAAGTAGTGGAACATCTGGTTCTTCGGGAACTTCTGGAAGTAGTGGAACATCTGGTTCTTCGGGAACTTCTGGAACGCGTGGTACATCGGGAACTTCTGGAAGTAGCGGAACATCAGGTTCATCAGGAACTTCTGGTTCAGCTGGTACTTCTGGATTATTATCATTAACTGGTGCTACCGTAAATGGTGTAATAACATTAGGAGCAAGTGGAGCACCAAATGCAAACGTAAACGCAAATTTAACTTTCAATGGTACAACTTTAGCAGTAACTGGTAATACTACAATTAGTGGTGACCTTACTGTAAGTGGAACTACAACATATATTAATACAACAACTCTTAATGTAGGTGATAATATTCTTACATTAAATGCAGATATTGGAGCATCAACTACACCAACTGAAAATGCTGGTATAGAAGTTAAAAGAGGTAATGCAGCAACTAAAGCATTTTATTGGGAAGAAGCAAATGATAGATGGTACGCTGAAGATGGATTGTATGTAGCAGGTAACGTAGTTCTTAGTGGTACAATAGATACTGGTATTGGTGCAACGGAAGTGTATTTAATGAATCAGAATATTCGTACAACGGATGCAGTAACTTTTGCTACGGTTGATACTGGACAGGGAGCTACGGAAGTTCATTTAATGAATCAAAATCTTAGAACAACTGATTCACCTACATTTGTAAACGTAACATCAAATTTAAGTGGTATAGCAACATCAGCTAACCTATTAAACGCATTGGCTAACTATGGTTGGAGCGCATCAACTTTACCAACTTCATTTGGACAAGGTATAACAAACGCATTTGTTTCATCAGCAGAAGGATTTCCAAATTATGGTTCTGTAATGATGATGAGAACATATGCTGGTGGTGGTGGTTCATTACAATTATATACACCATATAGTTCTGTTTATGGTGGTACTCGTTTGGGAGTTCGTTTTGGTGATTATAGTACTAATAGTGGTAACTCTTGGACTGGTTGGAAATATCTATTGGATAGTGTAAGTGACCCTTACGCATATGATATGAATCAATATGTTAAAACAAATAGTAACGTAACATTCAATCAGGTAATATCTTCAACTGGAGTATATGCGGCCGGTGCATCTGGATTTTATAGTACAACATATATTAATAATGTTAGAAATCCAATTTGGAGATTTGGTAACGCTGATGGGTATGGTATTAGTTACTTCCAAGGAACAGCAGGAGTTGGTAACTTAGATACATTTGGTGTACACTTTGGAACGGCAACAGCAGCTGCATCAACATTGCAAGTTAATCAAAATGGAAGTGTTTTCCTAAATGGATATTCTGTTTTAAATGGAGCTTCTAGAATATCAAATGGGGCAGTTAGTATATTAGCAGGTGGAGCAGGTGGTGTTGGTTGGAGCACTGGATTAAATATCGGAGATGCTTCAAACTATACTGGATTCATACAAGATGCTGGTATATCTCGTTGGAGAAACTTTGGTACGGGTGGATATGATTGGTATAATAACACAGCATCCACACAATTGATGTTATTGACTAATGCTGGAGCTCTTTCAGTATCTAGTACATTATCTTTCCAAAATTATTTATATGGTAATAGTAAGCAAGCATTAGATACAACCGATGCTTGGTTAAGATTAAATCAAGGCAATCAATTTAGTAATGGTACTTATACTCCGTATTTGTTAAGAACGGATGGTGGATTCCAATCATATAGCTCAACCACTTTAAGAAATAATTATAGTAGTGGTGCAACAATCATATTTGATTTAGATAATGCATCTCATTATGGTTTAGTAGATTTTAGACAAAATGGCTCACATAAAGGATTTTTTGGATTAGGTGGTTCATCACAATCATTTAGTACATACGCAGCATATACAGCAGATGGATTCAGTTGGAATCACGATGGTACTGGTAAAATGATTATTGCCAATAGAGGTTCATCAAAAAGAATTGATTTAAATACTGGTACGGAAGGTTTATCTAATTTTACAACACTTAGAATGACTGACCAAACTGTATGGATAACACCTGATTCTGCAAATGGTAATTTCCGCTCACCATTGTATTACGTTTCGGATGATACAACTTATTTATGGAATAGTAATAGAATAGTAGTAAACCAAGTAACATTCCCTTATAGAGAATGGGATTATAGCTGGGGTTCGCATGGTAATGGTAGTGGTACACAACCGCTATCATTTAGAATGTGGGATAGCTACACACAGGGTGGAGCACCTTCTTCGTATGGTACATTAATTGAATACTATGGATTGGGCGGACATCAACATGACCAATACTATTTCTATCAGGGTGAAATTCTTCATAGATATGGTTGGTATGGTAATGATAACTGGCAAAGTGGTTGGAGAACTATCTTACATTCTGGAAACTATTCTGGATACGCTATTCCTGTTTCTGGTGGTATAAATATGACTGGTTCGTTTGGTTTAAATGATAATAGATTATATCTAAGAACCAATGGAGATACAAACCACTTCTTATGGAACGCTGCAGATGATTGGGAAGAATTAGTATTCTATTCTGGAACTGGATTTAGAATAGCAGGTAGTAATGGTGGAAACTATGCACAAATAACTACATCGGGTATTAACGCCACAAATATGACTATTGGTGGTGCACAAGTTTGGTACAATAGTGGTAGCTGGTGGGGAGATTTAGCATCTTATGGATTTACTAGAAGATGGGGATTGACATTTGGAGCTGGTGCTGAATTTGTAATAGGTGATAGAAGTGGACAGGGATATACATTAATTGATGGTTCTTATTACGCTTATGAGTCTGGTGGATTCTATTCATCAAATAGTTCATCGTATGGTACATTAGTAGGATTCCAAAATGGTGGTGGTGTTGCAAACTTCAATGGACCAATTAGAGTTAATACAAATAATAACATTTATTTAGATTACAACTACGGACAATCTATTGTAGGGGTTTATACATCTACTAGATATCAGGGTGTATTCGCAATGGGTGATTCATACAAATTAGCAATTGATGGTTCATCTCCTGGTTCTTTGTATGGTATAGCATGGTCACATCCAAATGCTGGAGGACAAGCTAGTTTTCTGAATGACCATGGTATGTTGGTAATGAACTATGGTACTACATTCGCAGCAATTTCATCAAGAGGTTGGTTTAGAGAATATGTAGATGCAACTTATTATAGAGATAGAGAAAGTACAGGATATTATTTAAATCCTGCTGGAGATAGAGATTCCAATATTAATGGTTTCAATCAAACCACTCAAGCTAAAATGGGTATAACCGGTAGATATAACTATTGGAGACCTTATATAACTTCAGACCAGGTTTATTGGACTGGACAAATGGGATGGGGTTCTTATACCTTCAATGAAATGTTAGGATGGGGTTCTGGATTTATTGATAGTTGGGGTTCTGCTGGTGCACAAAATAGACCGGGAGATACATCACACCACGTTGGTATTCAAACTTTCCACTGGAGTAGCGGTAGTAATGCATATGGTTGGCAGATGATTGGTGGTGTGAATGAAAACTTATGGTGGAGATATAGCTGGAATAGCCCTAGTGGTTGGTATAAGGTTGCAATGTATGATAATAATACATCTGCTGATAGAGGATTCTACGCAGCGGTTTATTACGATGCACAATCTACTGGATATTATTTAGACCCACATAACACCGATAACCAAGGTTTAAGAATTAGAGGTGGTGCATTGCATGGACCTAACTGGAGTTGGGGTAAATATCTTTATGTTGGTTCTAATGGTAGAGTAAGTGGTGATGGTTCTGTTGTAATAACAAATGGTAACTTACACTTAGACTGTGAGAACGGATATGAAACATATATCAACCATTATTCAGGAAACGTAACATATATCTATGATACTAGAGTTAGTATTTTAAGAGCTAGAAGTAATACTGGGTATTATGTACAACCGCAAGATTATTCTCAATTAAGTTCTGGTGAATTCAACAACTACTTAAGAGTAGCTCGTATGGACTTTATTGGTACGGGTGGTAACTCTGGGCAAGGTACAAACGCATACTCTATCTTCCAAGAAGGTGGTGGATGGGGTTATCCTTATCCGGATTTAAGAATTGCATATCATACTGGTATTAAATTGGGAGCAAACGCTGGTTCTTATGAAGGAACTAGAGTTTATTCTGATTACGATATGAGTGACTTGTGTATCCAATTGGCAGGTTCATCAAACTACTCATTTAAGTATAAGTGGATGTGGACGAATGATACTGGATATTATTCTAGTGTAAATGGAGCACACTGGTATCCAAATGATATTACATATGGTGCGTGGAGAATGAATGGTAATAGAAATGGTTGGTATGGGCACGTAATTGATTCGGCATACTTACCTCACTATATGTGGGAGAGTGGTAATGGTGGTTGTTATTTACAAAACGCGGGTAGATGGGTATGGTATCATTCATTGGGAAATAACTGTACGGGATTCTGTACATCTGCAACATCTGGGGCATACGGTATATATGTAGCTAAAGGTATTTATTCCGAAGGTAATATAGTAGCTTATTCGGATAGACGTGCAAAAGAAAATATAACAACTGTTGATAATGCTTTGGATAAAGTATCGCAAATGAGAGGTGTATTTTATAGTAGAATTAATGATGAAACCAAAAAGAGAAATATAGGGGTAATTGCACAAGAAGTAGAAAAAATATTACCCGAAGTAGTAACATACGCAGCTGATGTGGATGAGTATGGTGTTTCATACGGTAATTTTGCTGGTTTATTTATCGAAGCAATAAAAGAACAAAATGAAATTATAAAAAAACAATCAGACGAAATTAAAGAATTGAAAGAAATTTTAAATAATCTAATACTTAATATTAAAGGATAATAATATGGCACTAATTAGAGATTACGAATTACCAGGAACTGGATTGACTATACCAAATGCATATCACGTTGTTACAAATGTAAAGGTTGAAAAAAGAATGGCGGATTTCAAACCGCCTGTTGATAACTCTAGACCCGATGGTTTAACGCCAATGGATAGAAGCGCAGGTACGGAAGTATATTGGGCTGCTGGATATACTGCAGAAGTAGCAGTAACTATTTGGGTAAATAAAGCTGCAAGGGATGTCAATGCAAATCCAATTGGATTTATAGGAACTAACCCATCTGATAATAAACATGGTGTTAGTATTGGTACTGCTGGTATGGACCATAAATGTGTGTTTTTTATAGACCAATCATCAACATTGGACCATATGGCACAAGCATATAGACATTTATTAACTACTGATTATTATAGTGGTTCATTGGAAGTTTAAAAAATAAAAAAGTAATATATTTATAAAATATAAAGAATTAAATTATGGGATTAACATACAATTGGACTTTAACAAGTCTTAGAAAGCAAAACACAGATACTTTATCAAATGTAATAGTTGGCACTCAATGGAAATTGGTAGGTACTGATGAAGATGGTTATAGTGGTACATTTAATGGTGCAACTCCATTTGAAGTACAAGATTTAAATAATGATGGGTTTGTAGATTATCGTGATTTGACAGAAGATTTAGTGTTGGGATGGATTAAAAATCAAGTAAGTGGTTCAACGCCAGCAAACTATATGAATCATATAAATCAGCAAATTCAAAGACAGATAGACCATACTAAGTATGTTAATATGGATGTACAAGAAAGAGATTTACCTTGGTCACCAACTTCTGGAAGTGTAGTAACACCAGAACCTGAGATTGCACCAGCAACTCCTCAATAATATTTGAAGATTTTTATTGTAATATGTTCAAAGCACTTATTTATAAACAAATTTGTGTTTTGAACATTTTCTTTATATTTATATAGGTAATTACATGGGATTTTCTTAATTACAAACTTAAAATACAAATTGGAGAAATAAAATGGCAGAAAGAATCGTATCACCGGGAGTTTTCACAAGAGAAAATGACCTTTCATTCTTAGCACAAGGTGTAGGAGAAATCGGAGCAGCATTTATAGGCCCTTTTAAGCAAGGACCTGCATTCGTACCTACTATTGTGAGAACCCAATCAGAGTTCGAAGATATCTTCGGTACTCCTGATGGAACTTATTATACTGAATATGCAGTACAAAACTATTTAAGAGAAGCTGGACAAGCAACAATCGTAAGAGTTGCTGGTATTGGTGGATATCAACAATTAGCACCTTTAGCAATATTTGCATCTGGTTCTAATAGAGATACTCAAGCTAAATTAGTTGGAGTTTTACATTCAACAAATGTCGGAAACGAAGGTGTTGGATTTCCATCAACTACATTAACACCAAACTTTGCTAGTATTGGTTCATTTGTAATTTCTAGTTCAGCAGTAGCTCTAAACATATCAGCATCAATTTTACCAACAGCTACTAATGATTTAGCAGATGTATTTGGTGAATCTGCATTTGGTTCAAAAACAGCATACGCTTATAAATATTTTGAAAACATTGCACAATATTACACTGGTTCATCTGATGTACTTGGTAATAAGACTGTTATCACTGTATCTCAATTACCAACTCAAGAATTTGGTGATGCACAAGAAGCTGAAACTCCAATTGTTCAATCTCAATTAATTAGTGGTGAAAGATATAACCTATTCCAATTTAAAACTATTGGACATGGTACATTATATAATACTAAATTTAAAGTTGGTATTTCTAATGTTAAAGCAGCTGGTGAAGATGGAGCAACTGATTATTCTACATTTACTGTAACAATTCGTTCATATAGTGATACTGATAAGAGAAAGAGTGTTGTTGAAACATTTAACAATGTAAACTTAGACCCTGCTTCTCCAAACTATATCGCTAGAAGAATTGGTGATAGATATTTCACAATTGATTCAAATGGTAAAATTAC
>Ga0222712_10004795_pt1 | contig 14000 bp, 5 predicted proteins | sample C33_657DmetaG_FD_165043 | JGI IMG/M metagenome (GOLD analysis project Ga0222712, IMG submission 165043) | Estuarine water microbial communities from San Francisco Bay, California, United States - C33_657D | ecosystem: Environmental > Aquatic > Marine > Unclassified | place: USA: California... | reverse complement strand
CAGAGTCACTACTATCATAAAAATCCAACTTGAAAAACGAATTTTTAAATGCTGTCCCATTATAATAAACCTCAGGTACTGTAAATACTGAAGTTGGTTGGTCTGATATATCAACATAATTTGGATACGTAGCCCCGTTAAATGTTGTATTTTTTAAATTTTTATTATTAAAATAAAATTTATACTCAATATTTCCAAATTTAAATTCAAATCTACCTATTTCATAGTCAACTGGTTTACCAACAACTTCTTCAACAACAGTATTTTTATATTCATCAATAGCGTCGTCCCTATCTTCCAAATCCCATTCAGAATATAATTTAACATTTAGATTTTTATTAGTACCGTCAGGAACTATTTTAAATTTATTCACAGGCATCTGATAAAGGTAATTGAACTAAATTATCTTGGTTAGAATTAGCATCCGCAAAATTAGAACCTTCTGGTATTATTTTAAATACGTAATTTGAATACGGATAATGTCCGTCATTTGAATATGGGAAATTTATTCCTTGATTATCAGAATCAAAAATACCATAGTCGTATATATCTCTCCAATAGAACAAATTATTATTAGTTGAGTAATATGCGTAATCAGGTATATTTGTAGTTAATACCGGGTCACCTTCTTCTAAATAATTAGAGAATTGTCTAATTTTTTGGCTATAAAAAGGATAATAATAATAACCACCACTATTATTTGTATTTGTATCAGTAACAAAAATATCTTGATTAAATTTTAATTTATGTATTCTTTTTGATACTACTTTTTCAATTTGTTCTAAGTCGTTCCACTCACATAAATCTCCGTAAATTTCTCCATTTTTCGGTTCATTGTTATAGTAAAAAGTTTTAGTAACCCCTGAGGTTCTAGTATAACTTAACAATGGTATATTATCAGTATTTAATGGTTGTGTTGAAGTGTTCCACCAAGAATTACCACTATTTGATGTACTCATATTAAATTCCCATCCTGTTAATAGACCTTTAGGTAATATACCTTGTTGAATTACAACAGGTCTATTAAACCACCCAAACTGACCTTTATTTATTATAGTATAAAAAATTTCAGATACAGGTCTTTTTTGGTTGTCAATTAAATTTGTAACATCAATATCAGTATTAAATGATAAGTTATATTCTTGACTACCTTCTTTAACTGATATTCTAGATACTAAATTAGGTGTTAAAGCCGATGACTCATATTTAGTTGTCGTCCTATAAGCATTCTGATTAAAACCAGCCTTTGTTAATACTTTATCTGAATTTTTTGTAATAATTTTATGTACTCTAACATAATATTTAGACACGTATTCCGATATACTATTACCACTTGCGTCAAGTCTCAAAACTCTTTTAGCCGTACCCCATAAATTAGAAGGATATGGGGTTAAACTGTCTGACCAAACATTATATAAGTTAAAAATAAATTCGTCAGAACCAAAAGAACCATCTCCTAAACTATAAACTGTTACAGTTGACGCACTACCATTAATTAATAAATTCACACTTTCACCAACACTTAATCCATGATTACTAATACATTTAAATGTTACTAAATTTTTTCCATCAATTTGATTTCTTCCCGTTTTAAATGGTACTCCTTGATTTGCCATCCAACTAATTGATGGTGATGTTGACGTACCTTCATAAAATCTCATCGGTACATCTGGGTCTCCTTTATAAACATATGACATATAAAAATACCAATTCCTTTCAGTAACATCTTTTTGTGATGTAATTAAATGTTCACCTCCAGATAGAGTCCATGAAGGTAAATCATTGTCATTTCTAATAAAATCAAATTCATTATATTGTGGAAATCCTTGCCACGCCAAATATGTAGAACCATTATTAACATCCGCAATCTTATCATTTAAAGCGTTAGTATAGTACAATTGATTTTGAAATCTTCTATAATCTGTTTTACCAACATATGAATTTTTTAAAATTAAATCAAACTTAGCCGATGGCCTAAAGATGTTAGATTTTTGTCTTTCGTCTTGATATAATTTTGGTAAATTAACCGTTATACTTCTTTCAGAATCTATAATTTCTTTTTGTTTACCGACTAAAACTTCTTGAATAAACAAGTTAGTATTAACGGCCCCTTTATATCTTAAAGAACCTAAAACTATTGTATTTTCTTGTCCACTATTCATTATAATTCTTCAGTAGTATTTATCCATCTTCTAACAAATCTATCCCAAGCAGTTGCACCTTTTATTAATCCAAAATAAAAATAATAAGGAGCCCCATTCATAATTCTTGGGTGTTTAGAACCTTTAGTTGCTGTAATTTGATAATTTAATTTATTTATAGTTGCATCATAATCCCATATCCATCCGGTCAGACGTGTTTGTGATGTATTATAATTTTGGAATGTATCTGAAACAGAGTCTAATCTATCTACTTTTTGATATTTGTATTTGAAAAATTTATTGTTATTTGACGATATTTGATTATTTTGGTTAAAAGGAGTAGTAATAACAACACTATCAGAATCAGGTCCTGTTAACCAATTATTTGATTCAGAACCAAATATATTTGGACCAGCAGTAGAAGGCGAAGCGTATGAACCAGGTTTATAATCTTTATTATCCAAATTCCAATGATAAAAAGGAACTTCTTGTGACTTGGTTAATATATTTAAATAATAATCAGTATTTAAAGGTATATTTGAATTTTCAATATATATTATTCTTCTAGGTGAAACTAAGTCTCTTTGAGATGTATTACCTGAAAAGAAAATTCCAAAAGTAGGATAGTATATTGTATCGTTACCTGTTCCAGTACTTCTTGTGAATACTTTAACAGTGTCCGATGTATAATTTTCAGGGGTAAAATTAATAATACCTAATTGTGAGTTTATTGCAATAGATTGTGCAAAATCTCCGTCAACCGCCTTTTCAGGTCCTCTAGCGTCAAATAGGGAATCAATCACAACATCAGGAACAAATGCCCCATCTTGATTTGTAAATCTATTTAATGATAGTCCTTGTCTTAATAATCGGGTTAAAGTGAAAAAGTTTATAATATCACTAGTACTTTGAAAGGTTGTCGAATTCAGATTATTTAACATATACCCATCATAATCATCCGAATAAACATACTCTTGTATATTAGGATTAACAGGGCCCATGTCTAATATAGTAGTTGGGAATAAAAGTTGTCTATTATTACCTAATGATAATGACGCATTAGTTGCTCCAAATATATTACCTGTATTTCTATAATTTTTTCTCTGTCCAACAAATTGTCCTGCGTTAGTTCCAGCTTCACTTGTATTTGAAACTGTTCCGTCAGTGTTAAGAGTATACTGATTACTTCCCAAAGCATATGGACTACTTCTATAATAGAAGTTATTACTCTGATAATTAAACATCATAGTTTCTTTACAGAAATTTTTTTGTGATACCTGATTATTACCACCAAAAATTGTGACTTGTTTAAATGGAAATGCCAATAGTGTACCATTAATCCACTCATTATTAAAATTATGTGAGATAACATTTAAACAAATTGCAAGATTGTATTTAATCCTTAAAAATAATTCTTGTACTATCTTAGCATCAGACTGAAACGAATATATAAAATCCTCATCAGTTCTTACCAAAATATAACATCCGTTTTCAAAAAAACTAACTTTAGTTGAGTCATTTTGTGAATCTTTTGGTACTTGTGAACATCCGGGTAAACTACTGACTGTAACATCTCCATTTGTATTTACTGAATAACATCCCAAGTTTTTGGATAATGTACAGTCACTAATGGTATTCAAAACATTTTGTAATGGGAATTCCCCACCTCCGTCAGCACTAACTGTTTCATTTTCAAGGGCTAATCCTGAATTATTCTGAGCAGATTGTGAGAAACTAACAGTAATACCTGTTTGGGTTGTGTCAATGATGTAAACCGCAAATTCATTATTTTGATAAAATACAAATGAATTTCTACCTTCAGTATCTAAATTATCTGACGTGGGTAATCTGTCACTTCTTAAAATACTAAAATAATCATCATTCTGTTGATTTGGCCAATCATTAACATATAGGCTATTATTGTTAAGTCCAGAATTATCCATAGGAATTGTCGCCTTTGTTAGTAAACCATAATTAATGGTTAATCCTGTGTCATATCTTGGCACATAATATATTTGTTTTAGTAACTTATATCCATAATCAGGGTCTGCAGCGGTTCCTGTATTATTATTTTGAATTTCTAATTCGGCCCACATATAAGAACTACCTTCAAGTGTTTCACGAGGGAAATAACCTGTATATCCAGGATATTCTTGTATTGTGTCTATCTGTTGATTATCGGAACTACCGGGTGATATTTGCCATCCAGCACCCCATGCTGTAGGGTTAACATACTTATTAACACCAATAAATGAACCGTAGAAAGTATCAGAACCATTCGCAGTATTAACAAAATTTGCAGTGTTCGTTTTTTTCCAACGTTGTGTATATAAGTTATTTTCATGTGCTAAGGCTCCATAACTAATTGCCGGACTACTATATCTAATCTTATTCTCTAATCTAGTATACGATGTATAAGATGACGTTATACCATCTTGGTTTAAAGATGAATTATTATTAAGTACGGTAACCTCTAAATTAGTATTAGCACCTGGGGAATTTACAGGTATTGGTGAGAAATAAAACTGATTGTAGGTATTATTACCATCAACACTTAAATCATCTACATAATCCAATTGGAATCCTGGAGCATTATTTGTAATAATTGGGTTATCTAAATCACATCTATATAATAAAATTCTTTGATTAGACCCTTGAGTATATCTTGAGGATGTGGGTATTGTGGTTGTAGTTAGTGGTCCTCTTCCTCCTGAAGAAAAAAGTGGTACAGTAGTAGATGGGACTGTATTTGCCCCTACCCCCCCGTAATAAATATTACCAGATGTGCTCGCAGCATTACAAAATGTTAAATATTTATAAAATGAGGTCCAATTTTTAAATGGTGTTTTTCCACCATTTACATTACTACCATTTGGTGATGGATAAAATAATTTTCTATCCCCTAACGCTGAATATTTCTGTAAAACTGTTGATGTAAACTGCTGAAATTGAGTGGTGTTTGGTTTATAAAATTTAGATTTAAAAAATAGTCTACTATAATCCTTTAGCGGAGAAGCATTATCTAATTGCATAGTACCTTCGAAATTAAATGTATTTTTATTTAGATAATAATAATGACTAGCATTTGTTTGACTACCTTGTATTGGTTGATTCAACCTATACCAATTTTGAATAACTCGACTATCGGATGTAGATGAAAATGTAGTTCTAAAATCAGTAAAACCTAAAAGTCTAGATATATCAATTTTCATATTAAACTTTGGAGAGTACGGGTCAACACCTCTTTGTAAAATTACAATTCTTAACTTATTAAAATTTTGAAATAACTCATGTGGCTTTAACTGATTACTATAAACTGTTGGTTGCATCCATAAGTTAGTGTTATTTGTATTCACAGTATTACCCACAGTTCCTCCATTTGAACCACTATTAATTACATATTTAAATTTTCTCCATCTTATCACTTGCATTTCATTCATTAGATATCTTCTTTTTAAAGACATCACATTATTTGCATCATTTTGTGCACATTTACTTAGAAAAAGTTCAACACTCCAATTTTCAATCACCTGAAAATACTCTAAATCCGCAGGATATTTATAATATGGTGGAATGTAGTCAACATCATAATTAATTGTATAAGAAGCTTTTTTCCCAACATACGGAAATGATACCGGGTCAGATGTTGAGACGTATTGATTATCGGATTCTCCTCTGATATTTCCCGCATTATAAGTTCCAAATGTTGCCGAATTAGAATTAATTGCGTTTTGTAAACTAACAACAAATGGGTCATTAGCTTGACTCCATCTTACAACATTATTAAAAATGTTAAATTCAGGATATAAATTAATATCTCCATCTCCATATGGGTCAGCATACCAAACATCTAAATTTTTACCACTAGTTACCGATGTTTGAGCACTAACGTGTATCCTGTCAACTAATATTTGTCTACCTCCATACGGATTTGTAGTATAAGTATATATTGTACTACCTCCAGGCCCCGATGATGTTACAGAATGTCCTGTAAGATTTTTGTCCGAAGATAAAATAGGATTATTAAATGTGACAAGAGTCCCCGCTTGGGTAGTTCCTAGTTTACAAGCTTCATCTACAAGTAATATCATCACATTATCTAAGTGAAAATTACCTTCAGTATTTGGTGGGAAATTACCAACTGTTGGTTCTAATTTCTGAGGTATATTCCAAGTAATTTGGTCTTGTTTTGCAGGTGTTGATGATATAGATATTTTAACCCTATTCCAACCTCCTATATATGTATTTGCGCTATTTAATTGAGTACTTGGTATATTCGCACCTGAGCCAGTTGGTAATGTGAAAGTATTTGGTTCTAATCCTCCGTAATCAAAATATTTAGCTTTAGTATTAAATAAACTTAACCTTTCCGCAATTGTTAAAGATGGTGAAAAAACGGCAGGTCCTGAATTTTGTTCCAATAAGAATATCGAACCGTAATCAAACGCCAATGAACCATAGGAATATGTTGAGGGATATACACACGTGGTCGGCATTCTTGTTGCGAAATTAAAAAATGGAGACGTAAATCCCGCCAATAAATTTATTTGAGGGGGTGATTGTAAGTCTGTACTAATATTAACATCATATAACCATCTAGATGTTGCCGAAATATCTGCTAAACAACTTGAATTGTTTGCCCCAAAGACACTTCCCGCCAAAGATTCTCCACTATCTTTACAGTCACAAAATGAACAATCCCCGTCATCCTGTAGTAATAAAGGAAATCGTTTATCCGTAAATGGATTTGGCTTATCACACCATTTATTCTCTAAATCATCCGCAGTATCATTACACGTAGGACAAATAACAAAATCAAAACCGGCAACAGTTCTTGTTCTTCCTAGATTTCTAAGTAATGGTATAATTTTATCACAAATAAAATCAACAAGAATCCTATATATTCTTGCTAAAATCGCAAATATTAAAACAATAATTAAAACAATTGGTTTTGCTAAAGTTATTAATGCGGTAAGTAATACGTATAAAAATGTAATATTATAATGACCATCATTAACAGGGAATTTTTCAGTATTTCCGGCACATTTATCATCTAAACAATTTTTAAATCCTAAAAATCTTGCGGGTAATTTTCCACTTCTATATTTGTCAATTAACTGAGATACAGTATAAACTTTATTATATTGGAACTCATAGAATGTGTCGTCACAATTAATTGCTGACTGAGGATTTACATAATCAAACCAACTTAAACTAAATGAATATGACCTTGTAAATTTACCAAAAGAAGTATTAGCAAAATCAACCAATGGTTGGTCAATTTGGTAAGATATAACAGGAGGTCCAGTTACCGATGGTGTACTTATTGTCGCAGCACTAATTGTTGGGGGTACAGTTGCGGGAGGGTTTAAATCTTTCGCCGGATTTAATCCCAAATTATCTTTATCCCATCCATATTCTTTAACGTTGGGAATTAAGAAATACCCTCTTTTTAATTGTTCTGTTGACTTGTCAGATTGATTCCATTTAATTTTAAATCTATATCTACCTTTTGTTGGTATTCCAATACTTGGGTCATAACTTATTTGTTGTTTACCTTCTTCATCAGTATACACGTAATCCATATTCATTGGTAGGTCAATCATCCAAGTACCGTTTTCATCAATTACCTGTCCGTCATTTTCTACCTTATACTGTTCTAATATGGGTCTTCCTAATTTATCAAAATTAACTGTTTGTCTACTCGCTAAAATTTGGCCAGGACCTGTAATTAATTCACATAAATCACCTGCTCTAACTTTAACTTTACACGTTTTAGAAATTGCCTTAGTATCAATACCTGAAATTAATGAACCCATGAATACACATGTAGGTTTAAATTCAATATTTGCCTCCTCTAAAAGATTAAAGTCAACTCTTGTTACAGCAATTGTTGCCAAATCAGGGTCACCCCAAAATGGATTAATATCTATTGTCTTTTTAATTCCGATTATTTGAGGTAGAGAATCTAAATCTGTTGATTCTTTAAATTTAGCACCATCAAGTTGAGCCTCAGTTGCTCTACCTATTCTTAACAAATCTTGAGGTGTTAATGAAAACTGCCCGATGTCAGAAACGTCAACATCCATTACAATTGTGTGATTCCCAACAGGTGCTCCAAATATCATAAAATCACCCGCATCATTTGTTTTGGCAGTGAATTTATAATATTTTTCATAGGTATAACTTAGAGATTTATCTTTTAAAATGTCTTCTCTATCAGGGAATGTTCCTGTTGGTACGTGTCCTGTATATGATGCAACATATGGTAATAAATTATACCGATACCCATCTTCATTTTGAGTATTTAAATTTCTATAAGGATATATTCTTGATATTACAGGGTTGTTAGAGTCCTCATCAGTTAGAGGAATAAAAACTGAGACTTTTGCGTTAGGAACACCAAAACCATTATTAGCGTAAACTCTACCACATAAAACTCCATAGTTTGAGGTTGGTCTATTGTAAACTTGTTGCTGAGTTAATTTTAAAGAAAGAATTTCTAAAAAATCAAAATCTTGTTCTAACTTGGCTTCAACTCTCGTATCTACTCCAACCTTTGTCCTAATTCTAAAGTTTTTACCCATATTTTTATAAATAGTTTTATTACTATTTTATAAAAATATTCAGATTAGGAAATGTTTACTGTAGTTAAATTCTTTGTTCTAACGATAATGTCTTTAGCAGGGAATCTAATTTGGTATATTTGGGTTGGTTCTGCGTAAAGAGTTTCTTCATTAAGTTGTATTTTTTTAGTAGTCGCATCAGAGTAACTCATTGATGTTTCTGATGATGAGTACTGACCTCCAACTTTATTGTAAACTGAAATATCTGCAACAGAAAGAACACCATTTTCAGATTGTAAAATTCTTCTTAATTCTGAAATATAAATTGTTTCTCCCATTTCTATTTGTGTAGGACTAAAGAATGCGGTAACTTTGTTAATTATACTACTAACAACCGCTCCCTGACTTTGTGTAGAATTAAGAACAACTGAAATGTCCAATGATAAGTCAATGACATCAGCAGTTTGTACTGAGATATAATCATTAATCATTCTATAGTTTGATAGATAATTCGCAATATTTGATATTAATGTATTTGATACAATATTTGTTAAAGCTCCATTAGTATCGTATGATAAAAGTTTTACCACAATTTTATTATCTTGTTCAAAAACTGCAACCTTTGCCGGTGCCCCATATTGTGACGGCATTGTTCTAAGTATTGATTGATAGTCATTTATGGTTACCGCTCTTTTTTGAGCTGAGAAATTAAATCCAACATAATTTCTAACCTCTTCTAAACTTGGTCTATCTGCCCCACCAATCGCAGCCGTAACATTGTTACATTGTAATGACTGTTGAACGTTTTGATTAACACTCTGTGACGGTCCGTTTACAAAGAAAGATATAGTTCCAATTTGGTTTATAACATTAACACCTAAATTAGTCGCCAATCCTCCACCAATTCTATATTGAATAAACAAAGTTGAATTTGGTTTTAACGTTGAACCTAATGAGAAATTATTCTGATATTTTGATAAATCTAAGTTTATACCATTTCTCGCAAAGTCTCTTAATTGTTCATCAGCAGAAGTGTTTCCTCCACCGAAAGTTAATTTAAGAAAACTTTCAGGTGTATATTCAGTTATAAACCTTGTATTAGTTTGGATATATTTACCAACTTTAAGTCCTGGTTGGTCAGCGGGTTTTGAAGTGTCGGGTACAAAAACTCTGTCCTCCGCTAAAGCATATACTTCATACCATCTATCAGTAGTACCTAAAAATTCTTGAGATGTAGGTACATTAGAATAACTAACACCATCTTTAAGTAATACACTTGTAACACCTAAAACATTCTTTTCAGGTAAAAATAACTCTAAAAATGGTTTAGCGTCACTACCCGTTATTGTTCTTTTGAATACTTTTGTAATACCATTAACAACAGTTTCTCTTTTAACAATAGTGTAGTTAATTAAATTATTATTAGCATCAAAATTTGGAATTTTAACTCTGTTTGGATATCCTTCAGCATTTAACGGTGAGGTAAAATCAACATCGTTAACTGTTTCAAAAATTTGACCTGCCCCGATAACTTGACTTCCCGCTCTTAAAACTCCACAATATCTTAAATCCTCAGCATCACCTAAAGCGGGAACAGTAATAGAAAAATCAACAACCGCAACTGATGGTCTTAATCCAGGTATTTTTAAACCATAAGTTCTCGCAATATTATATATTGAACTTTTTTGTTGAGCATATTGTAATACCGTTTCTTGAATACTTCTATCAATATGGAACTGAAGATTGTCGGTAACCGCAGCATTTAAGTCCAATAAAACTGAAAAAACTGAAGCGTCATTTACATTTTGGATTAAATCAGGATAATAAGTTTGAACAAAGGTTACTAATTCTTGTCTTATAGATTGGAAATCCCTTGTAGTATACGATATTTTTTTTTCAGCCATATTTTTATAGGTTAATTATTACAAAATCTTTGCTCTTAAATGCATCATTTGTTATTGTGTAGTCAACTCTTATTTTCGCAGTATAATCGGGTATTGATTGTGAACCAGCGTCAACAGTTCTTAAAATGTCTTGATTTGTAGTCACAACATCACTCCCCTCTTCACTTTCAGTTGAAGTTATATTAATTCCATTTATTGTTAGATTTGGAATATACTTCTCAACAGCATCCCTGATTTCCGCTTCAATATCGGTAAATGTTGGTCCATCAAGTGGTTCAAAAATATATTCATATAATCGAGTCCCAAAATCAGGTAAAAAATACCTACTTCCTTTTCTAGATAATAATAAGTGGATTAAATTACTTCTGATTTCTTCGTCAGCAGTATCGGACAAATCCAAATATTTACCATTTAAAGAATCTTTAAAAGGAAAATTTATACCGTATGTTCTTCCATCTGCCATATCAAATAAATATAATGTTGTAAAATTTTCAGTAAATCATAATGAAAATAAAAAATCCCGACCTAGCTCGGGATAACACATCGGATTTTTTTAGGATGAACATCCAAAACAATCAAAATCACTATTCTCAGGTTTTGGAGGTAAATTCATATAACTGTAGTCAACCTTTGGTGGTTCAGGAGTTGGTTTTGGTTTATTAATTTTTGATACATCCATTGCCAAGTGTTTAGCTCCAGTTGAGATTGCTCTTGTTCTAACGTAATAACAAAGTGTTTTCAATCCTTTTTCCCATCCATAGAAATGTGATGATGAAATTTTTGACAATGTTGGGTTTGACATATAAATATTCATTGACTGTGATTGGTCAATAAATGGTGCTCTATCGGCCGCCATTTCAATCAATTCTCTTTGTGAAATCTCCCAAATTGTTTTGTACTTATTAATTAAATGTTCAGTTCTTTTAACTTTAAAGTTATATCTCTTATCTTCTTGGTCAAGGTAGTTATTGAAATTAATATTTTGAATTGAACCTTCGTTCATAATAATTTCATTTTTTAAGTCCTCAGACCAAATTCCAATCTTTTCAAAGTCACTAATCAAATACTTGTTAACAATCATAATCTCCCCACCAACTACACGTCTGTTAAAGATTGCCGAGTGAGCGGGTTCAGTCATTTCATATGAACCTGTAATCTTAGCCGAAGATGCTACAGGCATTTGAGCTGTGAATAAAGAGTTACAAACTCCATACTTACTAACATTATCTTTTAGAGTTGACCATGACCATCTTTTTGATAACTCATCTTCTTTCAATCCCCACATATCAAATTGGAATACTCCTTGTGACATTGGTGACCCTTCAAAGTGAGCGTATGGTTCATACTTACCATCCATACACAATCTGTTACTTTCAGTGATTGCTGCGAAATAGATTGTTTCAAAAATCTCTTTATTCAATTTACGAGCTTCTTCAGATGTGAAGATGTAATCCATCAAATAAAATACGTCAGCAAGTCCTTGTGTTCCAATAGCAATTGCTCTTTGTTCCAATCCACCTTTACGTCCCTTTTCAGTTGAGTAATTGTTGATGTTAACAACTTTATTTAACGCTTTTACAACTTTACGAGTTTCTTCATACAATTTCTGAAAATCAAACTCACCATCTTTTACATAGTTCTTTAACACCATAGATGAAAGAGTACAGATTGCCGTTGTATTCTCGTCAGTATATTGGTAAATCTCATTACAAAGGTTTGATTGTTTGATTACCCCAATGTTCTGATGGTTTGTCTTTCTGTTAGCACTATCTTTAGAACATAGATATGGAACACCTGTTTCAACTTGTGATTCAATAATCTTATTCCAAATTTCTTGGGCTTTAACTTTCTTACCAAGACCTAACTCAACGGCTTTGTTGTAATTAGATTCGTACTCATCACCATAACTTTCTTGTAATGGTTTGATACCCGCTTTAATAATATCGTTAGGACAGAACAAATACCAATCATCGTTGTTCTTAACTGCGTTCATAAAGTTGTCAGGAATCCAAAGTGCGGTAAACAAATCACGAGCTCTTAATTCTTCAGCGCCTGTGTTCTTTTTAATTTCCAATAGGTCAAAGATATCTTTATGCCAAGGTTCTAAGTAAATTGCCGCAGAACCTGGTCTACGTCCTTGTTGGTTAAAGAAACGAAGTGACTCGTTTACAATCTTTAAATACTTCAAAAGTCCACCTGCATATCCACCTGAAGATGAAATACGACTCTCCTTACTACGAATGTTAGACATTGATAGTCCGATACCCGCAGCATCCGATGAGTACGTTGAGATATCTCTCATAGTGTTCAGTAATCCATCACGAGAATCTGAATCATTGTAATGAAGAACACAAGAAGCAAGTTGTGGAACTTTGGTACCAGCGTTAATCATGATTGGTGTTGCAGGAGATATTCTTTGTGTTGATAAAGATTGGTAATACTCAACCGCTTCCTCAAATGTATTTGTCACCCAAAGAGCAACTCTCATATACATATGTTGTGGACGTTCAACAACTTTACCGTCAGGTAGTTTCAACAAGTACATTTCAGAAAGTGACCTCCAAGCAAAATAGTCAAAGTTATAATCATTATCGTGATTAATTACTTCATCAATCTTATCAGGTCCGTAAGATTCAACAATTCCCATTAACTCGTTACTTACAACACCATCAACATGTAAAGTATGCATAACGTTTGAGAAACTTGGGTCAGTTTCTTTATGGTATGAAGAAATTGCCACTGATGACGCTAAACGAGAGTAGTCATGATGACTACCCGTAAATGCCGCAGCAATTTCATAAATCAACTTATCCAAATCTTTGGTTGTGATAATACCCTCAGTCGGAACTGAGGTTATTACCTTAATGAATATTTCGTCAGAGTTAACCGTTAATCCTTTAGCGGCTCGTTTAATTCTGTTATAAATTTTTTGTGGGTTAAACGACGCATCGTCCCCACTACGTTTTTTAATTCTTAGTGACATCATAGTTTAAAAAGATAGTAAATTAAAAGTCATCTGTAAATGAGAGGGTCTCATTTAATTTTGCTTTTTGGTATTCAACTGTTCTAGATTCGAAGAAATTACCTTTAGTTTCAACGGCAATTTGTTCCATAAATTTAAATGGTTGTTCAACATTAAATTGTTTCTTACAACCAAATTTAACAAGTAGTCCATCAACCACAAACTCCAAATATTGTTTCATTAAATTTTGGTTCATACCAATTAATGAAACCGGAAGTGATTCTGTGATAAATTCTTTTTCAATCTCCAAAGCTGATAAAAGAATTTCTTTAATTCTCTTTTCACTCGGTTTGTTTTCTACGTGATTATTCAATAAATGAATTGCAAAATCACAATGTAAATTTTCATCTTTAAAAATCAAAGAGTT
>Ga0222712_10004793_pt1 | contig 14006 bp, 14 predicted proteins | sample C33_657DmetaG_FD_165043 | JGI IMG/M metagenome (GOLD analysis project Ga0222712, IMG submission 165043) | Estuarine water microbial communities from San Francisco Bay, California, United States - C33_657D | ecosystem: Environmental > Aquatic > Marine > Unclassified | place: USA: California... | reverse complement strand
GTAGCGCGTCAGGGCCTCGGGTTCGGTGAAATCGAAGTCGAGGGGGTTGCGGGAGCGCTTGAGCTTACCTTCGGTGGTCATGGGAGGTTTGGAAGTAAGAGGAGCAGGGCCGAGGGCAAGGAGAAATGGGGTGCGCCCGAGGCACGGTGGCAGGGGTAGGGATAGGGGCAGGGGTAGAAATGAAGGAAATAGCCGCAATTTGCCTCTTTTCTGAAATAACCCAGCTCTAGGCTGCCCCTGGCCCTAGCCCTTTCAGGCCCTTTTGACGGCAATCAGGAACTCCTTGTTGCCGTCTCCGCCCTCGATGGGGGAAAGGATGACCCCGAGCACCTGGGCGCCCGGGAGGCCTTGGGCGGCGGCGGTCAGTCCGTCGACCACGCGGGCGTGGATGACCGGGTCCTTGATGATACCCCGGGCCTTGTCGGCCTCGGCCTTGGTCGCCTCGAACTGCGGCTTGATGAGCGCCACGAGATAGCCGCCCTTCCCTACCCGTTGCCAGGCGATCGGCAGGATGAGCCCGAGCGAAATGAACGAAAGGTCCATGACCACGATGCCGTAGGTCAGGTGCGGCAACTCGACGTTGTTGATCTCGCGCGCGTTGAACTTCTCGAGGTTCTTGATGCGCGGATCGTTACGGAGCTTCGAATGCAGCTGGGCCGTCCCGACGTCGACGCACGTCATGCTGACGACGCCGCGTTGCAGCAGGCAGTCGGTGAAGCCGCCGGTGGAAGCGCCGACATCGAGGCCGTGCAGCCCTTCGACGCGGATCTGGAAATGGTCGAGCGCGCCCTCGAGTTTCTCGCCGCCGCGGGAGACGAAGCGCGGGGGCTGGTCGACGGTGAGCACGGCGTCTTCCGGGAAGGACTGCGACGGCTTGTTGACGACGGCATCAGGGCCCGAGCGGACCTTGCCGGCGAGGATGAGGGCTTGGGCGACCGAGCGGGACGGCGCGAGCGAAAGCTTCAGCAGCAATTCGTCCGCGCGCATCCTGCCGGGCTTCGCGGCCATCGGTCAGTCGAGGAAGCCCGTGAGGGGCGAGGTCGGTTCGGCCTGGTCGGAACCGACGCCCAGGCCCGCTTCGCGGGCGGCGCGACCGGCTTCGACCGCGAGGCGGAAGGCGCGGGCCATCGCGACAGGGTCGCCCGAAGAGGCGATCGCGGTGTTCACCAGGACCGCGTCGGCGCCCATCTCGAGGGCCTCCGCCGCGTGCGAAGGCGCGCCCAGGCCGGCGTCGACGATGACCGGCACGCGGGCCTGTTCGATGATGATGCGGAGGAAGTCGCGGGACAGCAGGCCGCGGTTGGAGCCGATCGGCGCCCCGAGCGGCATGACGGCGGCGGCGCCGACTTCCTCGAGACGCTTCGCAAGGACGGGATCGGCGTGGATGTAAGGCAGGACCGTGAAGCCCTTCTTCACCAGTTCGCGGCAGGCCTCGAGGGTCTCGACCGGATCGGGCATGAGGTACTTCGGGTCAGGATGGATCTCGAGCTTCAGCCAGGAAGTGCCGAGGGCTTCGCGGGCGAGCTCGGCGGCGAAGATCGCTTCCTTGGCCGTGCGCACGCCGGACGTGTTCGGCAGGATGAGATGCTTCTGCGGGTCGAGGGCGGAAAGGATGCCGTCGTCCTGCGCGCCGAAACGCACGCGCTTGATCGCCATCGTCACCACCTCGGCGCCGCAGGCGTCGAGGACCGCGCGGAGCTGCGCGGCGGAAGCGTACTTGCCCGTGCCCGTGAGGAGGCGCGAGGCGAAGGTACGGTCGGCGATACGGAGCGAGGACATCGTTGCTTGCACAATCCGAACCGAGGCGGGCTTGTCCAGCCCTCGCATCCGAAACCTAGGCGGACACCGCTTCGACCAACGATTTCGCGGCCGAAACCGGGTCGGTCGCCAAGGCGATGGCGCCGCTGACCGCGATGCCATGGGCGCCGAGCGAACGGAGCTTCGGCCAGTCGGCCGCGGTCACGCCGCCGATGGCGTAGCCCGGCAGCGGCGAAGCGGCGGCGATGAGCGCGGCGAGGGATTCGTCCGTGTGGATCGCCGCGAGCTTCTGCTTGCTCGAGGTATGGCGGAAAGGGCCGACGCCCGCGTAGTCGACGCGCGTGCCGGCGAAGCGGGCGACATGCGCCAGCTCGTTGAGCGTCACGCCCACGATGGCGAAGTCGCCGAGCAAGGCGCGGGCCGTGGCCGGCGAGGCGTCGTCGCCGCCGAGATGGACGCCGTCGGCTTCCGCGCGGAGCGCGACCTGCGGGGAATCGTTGACCACGAACGTCGCGCCGTAGTCGCGGCAGAGTTCGGCGATGGCGGCGGCCTCGGCGACCCAGACGTCCTCCGAAAGGTGCTTCGCGCGCAGCTGGATCCAGCGCACGCCGCCTTCGAGCGCGGCGAGGGCCTGCGCCCGATGCGTGAGCGGCGAGGCGTCGAGCGTCAGGAACTGCAGGCGCGGGAACACGGCCTAGTACTTGCGCTTCAGCTTGCGCGCTTCCTTGCCGTACCAGGCGCGCTCGAGGTCGAGGAAGGCGCGGACGGGGTCGGGCTGCTTCCAGACCGAGCCGATGAAGGCGATGCCGTCGAAGCCCATCTCGCGGGCCTTCGCGGCGTTCTTCGGGGTGATGCCGCCAAGCGCGTGGACCGGGGCGCCGCCTTCGGCCTTCCAGCGCTGGAGGATGACCTCGTATTCGCGCAGCGTGCGGCGGGGGCGGTGGTCCTTCTTCGAGACGGACTCGAAGATCGGCGTCAGGAAGACGTAGCCGCAGGCCTTGTCGGTCGAGCGGAGCTCGTCGTAGTCATGGCACTTCGCGCTGACCGTGGCGTGCTTGGGCCAGCGGCGCGGGATGCGTTCGCCCGGGTGCATCTGGAAGCCGCCGAGCTTGTTCGCTTCGACCAGCTCCGGTTCTTCGCCGAGGACGATACGGGGCCAGAAGACCTCGGGCACCGCGCGCAGGAACTGCTCGTAGTGGCGGCGCTCCCAATCCTTGCGGACCTGCACATGGAGGCGGCCGAGGCCGGCGTCGAAGAGGCGACGCACCTGCTTGGGGTCCCAGCTCCCGTCGTTGGGCGTGAACAGGACGAGGTTCTCCGGGGCCGGCGCTTCCGGCTCATTGACGAAGAGTCCTTTGATGAATTTGAACATGAGAGAGGGATCAGCCGCCTTGGGCGGCGCGGATGACGAGGATGCGGGCGCCTTCGGCGAGGGCGTGGGCGGACCAGCGGGAACGCGGGACGACCTGTTCGTCGACCGCGGCGGCGACGGCCGGCTCTTGGGCGACGCCCAGTTCGGCGAGCAGGTCCGCCAGCGTCCGGGCGGCGGTCTCCTTGGGCTCATCATTGACGGTCACGCGCATGTGGGAGCGACCCTGTCCCGCGGGGGGCGGGCTGGCAAGCGGAGGTTTGGGGTTGCGAGGGCGGGCGGGCGGTCTTGGCTTGGAACCATGAAGACCCTGCGCCTGCTCTCCGCCGTGGCCATCGTGGCCGCCCTCGCCTTTTCCTCCTGCAACAATCACAAAGAACAAATGAAAGACTCCCCTGCCGCCGGCACCCCGCGTGCCATCATCCACACCAACTACGGCGACATGACCGTCGAATTCTGGCCCGAGGTCGCCCCGCGCACCGTGGACAACTTCCTCAAGCTCTCGCGTGAGAAGTTCTATAACGGCTCCGCCTTCCACCGTATCATCAAAGGCTTCATGATCCAAGGCGGCTGCCCGAACTCCAAGGTCGGCGCCCGGGGCGTCCCGGGGACCAGCGGCCCCGGCTACCAGATCAAGGCCGAGTTCAATAACCGCGCCCATGAGAAGGGCGTGCTCTCCATGGCCCGGTCCAGCGACCCGGATAGCGCCGGCAGCCAGTTCTTCATCTGCCACGGCAACGCTTCGTTCCTGAACAACCAGTACACCGCCTTCGGCAAACTCGTCGCCGGCGAGGAAGTCCTGAACAAAATCGCCAACGTGGTCTGCGTCGGCCCGGAACGCTCCACCCCCACCGAACGCGTGGAAATCACTAGTATTGAACTGGTTGAGGCGAAGTAAGCGTTCCCTCTTTACACGACCCTCCCGCCGCCTAATTTAACGCCTCCCCATGAAAACCCTCAGCACCCTCGCAGTCCTCACCGCCGCCACCGCCGCCCAGGCCTACACCCTGGACGTCAATGTCGGCCACTCCCGCCTCGACAACTACGACAACGTCAGCGTCGTCGGCCTCGGCATCGGCACCCACCTCAACAACGAGTACCACCTCGGCCTGAACTTCGGTCGCAAGAGCATCTCGAGCGCCGTCGCCCTCGTCGACGCCAAGGCCACCAGCGCCACGCTCGACCTGACCTACAACCTCTCCCAGGGCGGCATCCGTCCGTTCATCGGCGCCGGCATCGGCGGCGTCCGCTTCAGCGGCGACAGCATCGACACCAAGAGCGCCTTCGCCACGAAGCTCTTCCTGGGCATCTCCTTCCCGATCACCCAGAACGTCGAGTTCACCCTCACCGCCCAGAACTCCAAGTTCTACAGCGTCCAGGAACTCGCCGGCGGCCCGAAGACCAACATCACCAGCTGGGACGGCATCGCCGGTCTCCGCTTCAGCTTCTAAGCGAAGTTCGAGCCCAAACAAAAGCCGCCCAACCGGGCGGCTTTTTTATTGGCCGGACACCCGGCGCGTTCAGGGGGCGAGCAGGCCGCGCTCCTTCATCCAGGCGCCCAGCAGGTCGGTCCACTTCTTCGCGGCCTCGCAGCGTTCGGAAGCGCCCCAGCCGTGGCCGCCTTTGGCCCAGACATGGACTTCGGCGGAGCCGCCCATCGACTTGAGGAGCTTGGCGAAGGCCATGGAGCCCTCCGCAGGATAGGGGTCGTCGGCGCTGTGCGCGAAGAAGGCGGGCACCGGCTTCGTGCCCGGCGGCGGGATCACGCCGTCGGGGCCGTCGCGCAGGGTGCTGTCAGGCTTGTCCTTCACGAAGAGATAGGCGGGGTAGACCATTACCGCGAAGTCCGGGCGCGCGGCGCCGGCTTCGGCGGGCGCATAGGCCACGCGGGCGGCAAGGTTGCCGCCGGCCGAGAAGCCGAGGATGCCGACCTTGGCCGGATCGGCGTTCCATTCCTTGGCGCGCTCGCGGACGATCTGCACCATGCGGCGGGCATCCATCACGGGCACGACCCAAGGCTTGTCGTTGTCGCGGCGCGGGACGCGATAACGCAGCACGACGGCGGCGCTGCCGAACGCGTTGAGCCGGCGAGCGACTTCGGCGCCCTCATGCTCCTCGGCGAGGATGCCGTAGCCTCCGCCGGGACAGACGATGACGATCGGCGCGCCGGGCTTCGCGGCCGGATAGGCCACGTACTCGGGAATCATCACGTCGGTGCGATGGCCGTTCTTGTTGATGATGCCTTTCGGATCCTGGCCCGGCTTGGCCTTCAGGGTTTCGGCGGGCGGCGCGCCCTCCCACACCGGCGCGGGCGGAAGCGAAGCGGCGGCGAGGGAAGCGCAGAGCATGCCGAGGAGGAGCGTGTTCTTCATGGGAAAGTTCAGAGCGGAGCGAGCAGCTTCTGGTCGACGAGCCAGGCGCGAAGGGTTTCGGTCCAGACCTTGGCGGCTTCGCAACGGTCGGTGGCGCCCCAGCCGTGGCCGCCTTTGGCCCAGACATGGACTTCGGCGGAGCCGCCCATCGACTTGAGCTTGGCGGCGAGCGCCATCGAGCCTTCGGCCGGGATGCGATCGTCGGCGCTGTGCGCGAAGAAGGCCGGCACCGGCTTCGTCCCCTGCGGCGGGATCACGCCGTCGGGGCCGTCGCGCAGGGTGCTGTCAGGCTTATCCTTCTCGAAGAGGTAGGCCGGGTAGACCATCACCGCGAAATCCGGGCGCGGCACCGGGCCCTCGGCCGGCGAATAGGCCACGCGGGCGGCAAGGTTGCCGCCGGCGGAGAAGCCGAGGATGCCGACCTTGGCCGGATCGGCGTTCCATTCCTTCGCCCGGGCACGGACGATCTCGAGCGAGGCGCGGGCGTCGAGCAAGGGCACGACCCACGGGCGATCGGGGTCGCGACGCGGGACGCGGTAGCGGAGCACGACCGCCGAGCAGCCGTAGGCGTTGAGACGTTTCGCGACCTCGTCGCCTTCATGGGCGTCGGCGAGCCCGCTATAGCCGCCGCCGGGGCAGATGAGGATGATCGGCGAGCCGGGGCGGGCCGCCGGCCAAGGCGTGAGCTCGGGCGCGAAGACGTTGCCGCGATGACCCGGGGTGCGGGTGCCATGCGGATCCTGCCCCGCCTTCATCGTGAGCGTCTCGCCCGGGGGCTTGCCCGGGAAGACGTCGAACGTCGGCAAGGGGTCGGCCGTGAGCGTGAGCACGGCGAGGAACGCGGGGAGCAGGGATCTCATTCGTGGCGGAGGGCTTCGATGGGGTCGAGCTTGGCGGCGCGGAGCGCCGGGTAGACGCCGGCGACGAGCCCGACGACGACGGAGAAAGCGAGGCCTTGGGACATGATCACCCAGTCCAAGGTGGCGACCGCCCCGGTGGGCAACGCCTGCGTCAGGATATAGTTCATCAGCGCCACGATGCCCATCGAGACCGCCAGGCCGATGACGCCGCCGACGACGGAGATCACCGCGGCTTCCGCGAGGAACTGCAGGAACAGGTCCGACCCGCGCGCGCCGACGGCCTTGCGGACGCCGATCTCGCGGATGCGTTCGTTGATCGACGCGAGCATCACGTTCATGATCCCGATGCCGCCGACGAAGAGGGAGATCCCGGCGACGCCGCCGAGGGAAAGCTTGAAGGCCGCCTCGGTCTTGCGGAAGTCCTCGAGCGTCTGCTCGTTGGTGGAGATGGCGAAGTCGCGCAGGCCCTTGTGGGCGGTGAGCAAGGTCCGTTCGGTCTGCTCGACGGCGTCGCGCAGCTGGTCGGCGTCGCGGATGCGCAGGCCGAGACCGCTGAGGCGGTCGTTGCCGATGAACTTCACCTGGGCGGTCGTGACGGGGATGAAGGCGCCGCTGTTGCGCCAACGCCAGGCGCCGCCGGAGCTGCGCGAATTGGCGGAACGGATCTGCATCCCGCTGCCTTCGATGTTGTTGAGCACGCCGATGACCGTGAAGCGGCGGCCGCGCAGCTTCACGACCTGGCCGACCGGATCGACGTTGGGGCCGAAGAGCTCGGGGACGACGGCGGAACCGAGCACGATGACGTCGTTCATGTTCAGGGAGTCGAGGTCGCTGATGAACCGGCCCTGGCCGGGGTCGACCCAGCGCTTGGCGACCGGCAGGTAGTCGGCCGTCACCCCGGTGATGTACGTGCTCGTCTCGCGGCCGTCGATGACGAGCCGCTCATAGCCCACGCGCGCCTCGGGAGAGATGTTCTCGACGAGCGGGACCGTCTTGCGGATGCGGTCGACGTCGCGCATGGTCACGCCCTCGGACAGCTCCGCCAGGTGCTCCTGCTCCTTCGGCAGCAGCTCACGCGTGACGGTGATCTTCTCGATGCCGCCCATGGCGTCGACGAACTGGCGGAAGTTGCCGACCATCCCCTGCACGACGGTGACCATGGCGACCAGCGAGGCCACCCCGAGGATGATGCCCGACATCGAGAGCAGCGAGCGGACCTTGTTGGCCTGCAGCTCGCGGAGGCCGTTGACCACGGCGGGACGGAGGCGGTCGAAGAGCTTCATTTGGTGCGGTCCTCCTGGACGAGGCCGGCGCGCATCGAGATGACGCGATGGGCCTTCTCGGCGACGGAAAGGTCATGGGTGACGAGCACCACCGTGATGCCCTCCTTGATCAGCGAGCCCAGCAGGTCGAGGATGCGGTCGACGTTCTTGACGTCGAGGTTGCCCGTCGGTTCGTCGGCGAAGATGATGGACGGCGAGCCCACGATGGCGCGGGCGATCGCGACGCGCTGGCGTTCGCCGCCGGAGAGCTGGCTCGGGCGGTGGTCGAGGCGGTGCGACATCCCGACGCGCTCGAGCGCGACGGCGGCGGCGGCCGAATTGGCGACGGGGTCGGTGTGCTCCCGGTAGAGCAGCGGCAGCGCGACGTTCTCGAGGACCGTCAGGCGCGGCAGCAGGTTGAAGGACTGGAAGACGAAGCCCACGCGGTTGGAGCGATACCACGCGCGCCGGTCCGGATCGAGCTTCGCCACTTCCTGCCCGTCGAAGACGATGCTGCCTTCGGAAGGCGTGTCCATGAAGCCCAGGATGTGCATCAGCGTGGACTTGCCGGAACCGGACGGACCGAGGATCGCGACGAACTCGCCCTTCTGGAAGTCGAGGTCGACGCCCGCGAGGGCGTGGACGGTCTCGTCCCCCATGCGGTAGGTCTTGCGCAGGCCGCGGATGGCGATGAGCGCGGACATCTCAGCGGGGCAGCGCGGGGCGGACGAGGCTCACGGCGGCGCCCGCTTCGACGCCTTCCTTGACCTGGGACCAACCGGCGTCGCTCAGGCCCACCTTGACCTTGCGGGCCTCCCATTCGCCGTCGGCGCCGCGCACGTAGACGAGGCGGTCCGCGCCGTCGACGAAGACGGCCGAGACCGGCACGGCCACGCAGCCCTTGACGCTGTCGACGGTCACCGTGACGTTCGCGCTGATGCCGGGACGGACGCCGTCGCCGGCCGCGAAGGAGACCTGGGTGGGGAAGACGCGGAGGTCGGGGACCTTGAGGTCGGCCGTGCCGAACGGGGTCATGAAGGTGATCTTGCCCGGCTTGCGGAGCCCCGGAAGGGAGTCGAAGGTGACGAGCGCGTCCTTGCCGAGCTCGACGCGGGTCGCGGCGAACTCGTTGAGGTTGACGTCGACGCGCAGGACCGAGGTGTCCGAGATCGTCATGATGAGCGTGCCGCTGTTGATGGACTGCGCGCCGATCACGATCTGCCCTTCGACGATCGTGCAATCGGAGACCTGGCCGGCGTGCGGGGCGCGGATGACCGTCTTGCGGACGTTTTCCGAAGCCTTGTCGAGGCGGGACTGGGCGATCTCGCCCTGCAGCTTGGCGACCTCGTAGGCGGTCCGGGCGTCGAGGAGCTCGCGTTCGGACACGAAGCCCTTCTCGCGGAGGGCCTCGGAGCGGCGGAGGTCGCGGGTGATGCGCTCGAGGGTGAACTTCTGCAGCTGCACGTTGCGACGGGCCTCGTCTTCGTCGGCCTTGGCGAGGACCGGGTCCAGTTCGGCGAGGATCTGGTCCTTCTTCACCATGTCGCCGGTCTCGACGTAGAGCTTCTGCAGCTTGCCGCTGACCTCCGCGCGGATGTTGCTGTAGATGACGGCGCGCACGAAACCGGCGGCCTCCACCGTCTCGCGGATGTCACGTTTCTCGGCCTTGGCCTCGAAGGCGGCCGAAGCGGCGGCGCGGCCTGCGCCCTTGGGCTTGGGCCAGAGGGCGAAGGCGAGCCCGCCGAGGACGGCGAGGATGAGGAGGGGCTTGAGAAGCTTCATGGGGAGACGGTCAGAGGGGGCAGCGGATCTTCGGCGCCGAGCCCGGCGCCGATCTTCTGTTCGACGGCGTCCATCGTGAAGCCGTGGCGAGGCAGGATGGACCCGTCGAGGCGGGCGACCTTCGCGGAGGCCGCGCGCGCGTCGAGATGGGCCTGCACCCAGTTGAGCTGCGCGGAGTCCAGGGCGGCCTGGGCCTGGAGGACCCGGAGGACGTCGGACTGGCCGGCCTCGTAGCGGGCGCGTTCGCCTTCGTAGGATTTCCGCTGCAGCTCGAGCGCGGAGGTCGCGGCGTCGACGCGGGCGCGGGCGGCTTCGAGGTCGCGCCATGCGGCGCGAGCGTTGAAGACGAGGTTCTGGCGGACGTCGGCGAGGCGCAGCTCGGCCTGGCGCCGCGCGCGCGTGGCGGAGCGCAGGTTCGCTTCGGCTTCGCGGAAGCCCAGCGGGAAGCTCAGGCGCAGTTCGGCGTAGTTGCCCCAGCCGGGCTGCTGACGGTAGCTGTCATAGCCGCCGGAGACCCCGGAGCCGGCCGCGCCCGGCGCGCCGTAGCGGGAACTGCCGACGGAAAGATCGAGGCTCGGGTGGTCGTTCTGCTCGGCCTGCGCCACGCCGGCTTCGGCCTGGGCGATGTTCGCAAGCTGGATGGCCGTGCCGAAATCGAAATCGGCGACCGTACGGACCCAGGAGGCGAACGTCTGCGGGGCGGGCACGGCGGCGGTCGGCATTTCCGCGACGAGGAGGGCCTGCTCCACCGCGGCGGCGTCGCCTTGGCCGAGCAGGCGGCGGAGGTTCATCTCCGCGCCGTCGAGCGACTGGCGGGAATTGAGGACGGCGACACGCTGGCTCGAGACATCGGCTTCGGCCTGCAGTTCTTCGAGCACCGTCGCGTCGCCGAGGGAACGGCGCGCCCGGATCTGGGCGAGCAGGGATTCGGCGGAACGCAGGCTCGTCTCGCGCAGCGCGACGAGGGTGCGGGCGCCGGCGAGGGACCAGTAAGCGATCTCGGCGTCGCGGATGAGGTCGAGCGCGGACGCGCGCAGGGCGAGCCGGCTGCGGATGGCGGTCTGGCGGGAAGCGATGAGCGAGCTGAGGTTGACGGCACGCCAGCCGCCGGCGAGGAGCGGCTGGGTGTAGGCGATGCGGGTGCCGACATCGTAGGCGGACGCCGAAGCGAGCGGACCTGAATCGGTCCACGCGCGCGTCAGCCCGGCGCCGACGGAAAGCGTGCCGCCCCAGGTGAACTTCTGGGCGAGCGACAGGTCCGACACGTGCGAGCGGTCGGCCGCGAGGCCGAGGGTGACGTCGGCCGGAGAACGGCTGCCGTCGAGACGGTTGGACCAGGAGAGAGCGGGGTCGAAGACGGACTCCGAGACCTCGACCGCGTCCAAGGAGCGCAAGGCGTCGAGGCGCGTGACCGTGAGGCCGAGGTTATGGAGCAAGGTCCGGTCGATGGCCTGCTCGAGCGAAAGCGGACCGGCGGGGGAGCGGGTGGCGGCCGTCGACGCAGGCACGCCCAGCTCGGCGCCGCGAAGGGACGCCGCCGCCAGAAATGCCAGGGTGAGGACAAGACGCATGAATAGGGGTAGTACCTCATAGAGCACACTTTGTTCCCCGCGTAAAGCAAAGCGGCGCACCTTTCGGTGCGCCGCGCGGAAAGGACTGGAATCAGCCCTTACTTGGCCTTCGAGATCTCGACGAGCTCGACCTCGAACTCGAGGACGGACTTGCCCGGAATCGGGCCCTGACCCTGGTCGCCGTAGGCGATGGCGGACGGGCAATAGAGGACGATCTTGCCGCCGACGCCGATGAGCTGGACGCCTTCGGTCCAGGCCGGGATGACGCCGCTGAGCGGGAATTCGGTCGGCTCGTTGTTGCGATTCTTGGTCGAATCGAAGACTTTGCCGTCGACGAGCTTACCTTCGTAGCGGCACTTCACGGTGGAAGCGGCGGTCGGCTTCACGTCGGAGCCCGGAGCGAGGATCTTATAGCGGAGACCGGTGGCGGTCTTCGTCACCGACTTGTCGGCGTCGATCTTCGCGAGGAATTCGTCGTTCTGCTTGCCCCACTTGCCGGCCTTGGCGTTGACGCGTTCCTGGAACAGGGCGTCGGCGCCTTCGCCCAGCTCGGCCGGGTTGAACTTCGGCTTTTCGCCGCGCATGGCCTGGCGCACGCCGGCGAGGAAGAGTTCGATCTCCTCATCGGTGAGCTCGAGCTGCGAGTTCACTTGGGGCATGGGGGACTGGCTGGCGATGGAGAAGCCAAGCATGGTCCAGGCCTGTTTGACCTGGTCGGGGGTGAGCGGTTTCACGGTTTTTGCGGGGGGAGGAGTGGGCGCTTCGACGGCCGGTTTCGGCGCGTCGGCGGCATGGAGGGACGCGACGGCGACGGCCAGCGCGGCGAGGACGGGGTATTTCATGGGAAGGAGGTTCCTACCCGATTCAGGCCTTCGGGGGAAGCACCTTTGCGTGCTCCTGCAAAGAACTGACCGTGAGGGGGTGTTCGCGCAGGGAGCGGATGCCCAGGACGGCGGCGCGGGCCGCGTTCATCGTGGAAGCCATGTAGACGCCGCGCAGCACGGCTTCGGAACGCATGGCGTTCTCGTCCTTGCGGGGGAGCATGCCGGCGGCGGTGTTCACGATCATCTGCAGCTGGCCGTTCTTCAGGAGGTCGAGTGCGTTGGGGCGGGCGCCTTCGGAGATCTTGCCGAGCTTGGTGACCTTGACGCCGGCGGCCTCGATGGCCGCGGCGGTGCCGCTGGTGGAGTAGATGTTGAAGCCGAGCGAGGCCAGGTCGCGGGCGACGGCGACGGCGCCGTCCTTGTCACGGTCCTTGACGGAAAGGAAAGCGTTGCCGGCGACCGGGAGCGCGGGCTGCGCGGCCATCTGGGCCTTGGCGTAGGCCATGCCGAGGTCGTCGTCGCAACCCATGACCTCGCCGGTGGAGCGCATCTCGGGCGAGAGCGCGACCGGGGCGCCGGGGAAGCGGCTGAACGGGAAGACGGATTCCTTGACGGACCAATAAGGCGGACGGATCTCGCGGGTGAAGCCGAGGTCCTTGAGCTTGGCGCCGAGCATGCAGAGCGAAGCGAGCTTCGCCAGCGGCACGCCGATGGCCTTCGACACGAACGGGATCGTGCGCGAGGCGCGCGGGTTGACCTCGAGCATGAAGACGATGCCGTCCTTGATCGCGAACTGGATGTTCATCAGGCCGACGACCTTCAGGCGCTTGGCGAGGGAGTGGGTGATGCGACGGACTTCGTCGACGAGCGCCGGGGAGAGCGTGTGCGGAGGCAGCACCATGCCGGCGTCACCGGAGTGCACGCCCGCGTGCTCGACGTGCTCGAGCATGCCGCCGATGACGGTGGTCTCGCCGTCGGAGATCGCGTCGACGTCGAGCTCGATCGCGTCTTCGAGGAACTTGTCGAGCAGCACCGGCTTGCCCGGGGCGACGTCGAAGGCCTCGCGGACGACGGATTTCAGCTCATCCATGCCGTAGACGATGAACATGCCGCGTCCGCCGAGGACGAAGGACGGACGGAGGAGGACGGGGAAGCCGATCTCTTCGGCGGCCTGGTAGGCTTCTTCGGCCGAGAGGGCGGTCTTGTTGACCGGCTGGCGGATGCCGAGCTCGATGAGGATGTCCTTGAACTGCTGGCGGTCCTCGGCGAGCGCGATGCTCGCGGGCGAGGTGCCGACGACGGTGACGCCGTTGGCCTCGAGGTCCGCGGCGAGGTTGAGCGGGGTCTGGCCGCCGAACTGGACGATCGCGCCGACGCACTGCTCGGTGCGATAGATCTCGAGGATGTCTTCGAGCGTGAGCGGCTCGAAATAGAGGCGGTCGGAAGTGTCGTAGTCGGTCGAGACCGTCTCCGGATTGGAGTTCACCATCACCGTCTCGTAGCCCGCGGCGCGGAGCGCATAGGAGGCGTGGACGCAGCAGTAGTCGAACTCGATGCCCTGGCCGATGCGGTTCGGGCCGCCGCCGAGGATCATCACCTTCTTCTTGGCGGACGGACGGACCTCGGACTCGTCGCCGTAGGAAGAGTAGAAGTAAGGCGTGAAGGATTCGAACTCCGCGGCGCAGGTGTCGACCAGACGGAAGGTCGTCTTGATGCCGGCGGCGTTGCGCTGGGCGTAGACGGCCGCCGGGGCGAGGCCGGTGGCGTGGGCGATCTGGCGGTCGGCGAAGCCGGCTTCCTTGGCCTGGCGGAGGAGGTCGGCGCCGACGGACTTGCCGGCGGCCTTGAGGGCGAGCTCGAGGTCGACGATGCCGCGCAGCTGGCGGAGGAACCACGGGTCGATCTTGGAGAGGTCGAAGATCTCCTTCTCCGTCAGGCCGGCGAGCATCGCGTAGCGGACGAAGAACGGACGTTCCGGATTCGGACGGGCGAGGCGCGCGCGGATCTCGGTGAGGTCGGTGAAGGCGGCGTCGCCGAACTTGCCGCCGCAGCCGAAGCCCCAGGCGCCGATCTCGAGGGAACGGAGCGCCTTCTGGAAGGATTCCTTGAACGTGCGGCCGATGGCCATCGCCTCGCCGACGGACTTCATCGCGGAGGTGAGGGTCGTGTCGGCGCCGACGAACTTCTCGAACGTGAAGCGCGGGATCT
>Ga0222712_10004792_pt1 | contig 14011 bp, 21 predicted proteins | sample C33_657DmetaG_FD_165043 | JGI IMG/M metagenome (GOLD analysis project Ga0222712, IMG submission 165043) | Estuarine water microbial communities from San Francisco Bay, California, United States - C33_657D | ecosystem: Environmental > Aquatic > Marine > Unclassified | place: USA: California... | reverse complement strand
TTTTTATGTATCTTCGTCCTTTTCCCATACATTATTTATAGTAAAAGAACTTGGAAAAGTTTCTTAGAATTAAAGGCTCTCTAGAATAGCATGTCGAATTTTGGTAGATTGATCTAAAATAAAAGCACACTTCTCATATTCTTCACTAGCTTCAAAGTGTGCTATAAGTTTATCAAAAAGATCTGTGTCTCTAAATTTATATAGAGGTTTACCTGGCATAAAAGCTTCTTCCCCCATTTCAACAATGTAATCGTAAAGCTTCCTTGATTGCTCGTCATAGAGTTTTTCGATACTGCTCTCTATTTCTTCTAATCTTTTTCTGTCTTCTGAGTCCATTTTTTATTGGTTTTATGTGATAAATTTAATAATAATAGTTTGTTATAAAAAATGATTTCGTTAAAAAATCAGTCATTTTTCTGATAATTCGTTAAAATTTCATCTCCTTTGTTAATATCCTTAATTGAGAAGAATATTATTTTATTTTTTGTCGTGTCCGTTTGCCAATCTGCATTAGGAGATTCATCCGAATTATTGAATATACTTCCGTATCCAAGGCATATTGCTAACTTATCTCCTACACCTTTAGGCCATGCAAAAAAGTGTCTATGTAGAATCTCTGGGTATTGTAATCCGTTTTCTAATTCTAAGAAATGACATTCTTCTAATATCTCTCCAGCTTTTATAAATTCAGATGCAAATACTCCACGACCGTGAAGGTATGAATCGTCTACGTATATTTTACTTGATCTGTATAACATACTAATTATAGTGAAAAAGATTAAAAGTTTCCTTGAATCAGATATATAAAAGAAAAAATAATAGTATGAATCACATATTATCAATGGATGGATTTCTATTTGAAAACGAGAATAGCTTTAATTTCAATCAGAATGATTTCACACACGGACAGATTATAGAATCTATTGAATATCTAAATTCTAATGATGATCAATTACTAGAGGCTTGGTATAATACGGTATTAGATTTTGCAGCTCTTATTCCTGGTGTAGGATCTGTAGCAGAAGGTATTAACCTAGTTTCTTATGCTAAACAAGGAGAATTTCTTCTAGCTGGACTTTGCGCAATCGGATTAATTCCATTATTCGGACAATATATTGGAGCTGGTGGAACTATGCTTGTTAAAGCATTAGGAAAAGGAGTAGGATTAGGAGCGGGTATACTTAAACCTTTAATTAATGCTGTTGCTAAATTCTTCCCAAAAATTGTTACGTTCTTAAAAGGATCTAAATTTTTATCTAAATTCTCTGGTATTGCACCATTCATTGGAAAAATATTAGGATCATTAAAATCTTTTGTACTTAACGGAGGAGCTAAATTAACAGCTCTTAGTAAAGATGCTGCAAAAATAAAAACATTAAGAAGTGCAACAACAGAACTTAAATCGGGGGTTAAAGCAGCTAATTGGATAACAGGAGCTTCTACGAAAAATGAACCAACAACTCAGCCTACATATGCTGGATACGGATCTGATGCTCAACAACAATATCAAATGCCAGTTCCAAAAGAGGCTTATATGAATTATCAAGGAACACCTCTAAAAAACATTAGACCTTATACAGATACAGAAATTTCTCAAGCTGAAATGTCTCAGAATTGGGACATGTACCTTAATTAATAGAAACTACAAACCCAAGATCTCTCTTGGGTTTTTTGTGTAGTAGGGTTTAGATTTTTGATCCGCAACTTGGGCAGAATTTCCAAGATTGTTTCTTAGCTCTCGTTCCACAATTTGTACAGTAGTTTCTAATATTAGAAACCTCAACGGGTTTTTGTGAATCTGGAAGTAATTTGATAGTAACAGAGCTTGTAGCAAATGTGCTAAAATTCCCATTTACTGTTTCAAATAATTGATTACTTGAATCACCCTTTTCAATTCTACCAGTTTCAACACTTTTAGATCTACTAGCATTAGCTCCAATTGACGTGTTGGTAAAATTTGTAGTTGTAAAAAGATTATTTACTGTAGTACCTCCAAGGGGATAACTGTAAGTATCATACAATGTACCAGATCCATATACAGTATTAGTACCAGAATTGATTGTAAGAGTATTAAATGACGAGTAAGTAGAAGTTGTAATTTCAGTATAGAAAGAAACTTCTACTCCTCCATTATTTCTGATAGCATTTAAAGCTTCATTTGATCCTTCGACTTCATACGTTTCAAAAACAAATTTGTTGTTTGAATCAATAAATCTTTCCAGATAAACCCTCTCTCCAGGTTTTAGAACAATTCCAGAATTAGAAATGCTATTACCGTTGATAGTGATTTTTGCAAGTACCCTTGACGTTGTTGGATTGAATAACTCAATCTCGAAATTTTCACCGTCTTTTAGATAGACGGAATCATCATAGATCTTAGATCTATTTCTGTTTTTTGTAATGTGAGCAGTACATGCCGACATTACGCTTGGCGTTGAATAATACATAAAGATTATTTTATTTGGCCCCTTCCTTTGTGTCCATTACTGAAAACTCTACGGCTTGTTGACCGGGAAGTGACTAGAAACCTCTAGTTCTATTATTATATATTTTTTATAAAATAAAGTTCCAAAAAATTAGTAAAGTAACGGATTAAACTGTTTTACTAAATCTGAATGTATTAATTGAGGAACTCCTGGTTTGTACCAAGAATTAGCTATATAGATTTCTTTACCCTGTGGATCTTGTATCACTTCGACTATATCATAATATCCTTCCTCAAAAGGTCCAATAGCTTTTGTTATGACACTACCTATAATTGGCATTTTTGTAACATCTCCCCCGCTATACCCTAAAGATCTATTAGTCTCTTCAAGAAATTCGCTCAGTCTTTTAATTTTCACTCTTTTTAGATTTTTTAACAGAAGTTTTAACTTCTTTTCCTATCTCTTTTTCAGCTTTAGGTTTTCTTCCTCTTTTAGCTTTAGGAGCTTCTTTTTTTACTGTCTCGCAAAAGATCTCTTCTTTCTTATCTTCTACAGGTATGATCTCAATATGAGTTACTGTTTCTTTTTTAGAGATAAAGAGTGATTTAAAAAAATTAATAATAGATTTCATTTTATATTTATTTTACGTTGTTTATTCCTAGTGTACCAATCTGCTTGGATTTTTCTGTGTTTTCTATATCTTGTGCTTGTAGTTCTTGATTTTGAGCAGGATCTTGTATAGCGAACAAAAGATCCTTATAATATTCTAATGGCTTTTTATTACTGTATGATCCTGGCTCTGCAAAAGCACCTCCAAAATTACCTAGAATATAGTCATTAGTTTCATCTTGTTCAGTATCATTATTTAATACTTGATCTATATAATCGTAGTAATCTTTCTTAGTTCTACCAACACCTGAAGGGAATTTTTTAAACATTTCTATGTTTAGATCTACTACATAATCGGGGAATTCCCATGACCATCCTTTTTTAATTACTTCGGGATAGAAAGTCAAAGCAGCAAAATCACCAGCAATAATTGGAGATTTTAATTTCATTTTTTCGAACCACATTTTATAAAATGCGCTAACTAGATCTAATTGATCCACATTGCTCATTTGTAAAACATCATTAGGTGTTATAGTTTTACCAGTTTCGTCGTTTATGAATATCTTTAAAATACTAGGTAAGAAAGATATAAGTCCTACCGCATGAGACATTTGATCCTTATATTTAGGATCAAATCTACTTTCGTGAAATATAGTGTGTAGAAGCCATTCTGGCTTTATCTCTAGATCTTCAGAAATTTTACAAAGCTTCTTAAGAAACTCTTGTCTATTTTCTTCTATCTGATTTACATAAGGTAAAGAGGTAACAGTTTCCTTCTCGTATGTTGAAGGATCCATTTTTTCTATTCGGATAGATTCGAATAAACTAAAATTTTTAAAATCTTTTAGATGTTTAAGCATCCAATATATATCCTTACATTATTTTCTTTAGCAAAGGCTTTTCCACTGCCCAAGCATGCAAAGATGTAATGTGCATAGTTAGCATACCAGGTTTAACGTGATTCCAATTCTCTGGATCTATTTCTTTTAGTTTATCAATCACCCAAAATACTTTTTTAGCACAAAGATAAATGTCATCCCTAAAGTGTCTAAAGAAATCACAGGATCTGATATAATAAACAACATGTACCCATTCACCTCTTCTAATAAAGTGGTATCCGATAGTACAAGGAACTCTTTCTCCCGTAACTGATCCAGTATCTTCAGGGAACCAAATAGGAAGGAATGCTTGCCTAGTAAAAGGTTCTCTAGCCATTAAAGAAATAACATCATTGAAATCACCATAGTCATATCTTATTCCTGACATCTTACTATTAGGAATATCTGATGCAAATTTTGGCCAGATTCTTTCTGGATACGTATGAGAGAATTTTTCAAGTCCTCCGAATTCTTCATTATTCTTTTGAGCATAAGGCCAACGAACATGTGAAGGCGGCGGATTCATAGGTAATCCACTAACTCTCTCTTGGAAATGTTCATCAGCCCAAGCAAAATTCGGATTGATCTGTTCTCCTATAACTTTGATATCTGGAGACATCTGACACGAAAAAGAAAGGTTTAATGTTTCGATCATTGTGTACTTAGGATCATGTTTAATCTCCTTACCTTGCCATTTTTCTGTATGTACTTCATATGAGTAGTCATACATCTGCTGTGCAGTCCATTTAATTACGTCATTGAAGCGACCAAACTTTTTCATTCAGATTTTTCTTTATTATAGATGATTTTTTGAACAGGTTTCTTATTTATTGAATCTTTCCATTGAATTTTTAGAAATTTTATTAAATCTAACTTTACCTATGAATTCACCGATGGTTAAACAGTCAGTATAACTCATAGCAGATTTTAAATAATCAGTAAAGTTTTCTATCCATCCTGTAAGAGTATATTCAACCGGCTGCATTTTAGAAATACCTTCAGATGTTTTTAATTCCGTCTTACCTAAGCTCTTTTGAACTTCTTTAGTAGACATTCCTCTAAATTTCTTGTAGAATTTTCTTCCTGCTTCAAATTGTAAAAGTACATCTATAGAATATTGATCCACTTTATCTCCTGGTTCTGTCCAAGAATCGTATTTTTTATTACCTTCGAATGTTTCTCCGCAACTTTCTAAAGCTTTATTAAAAATACTTCCTAACATTACGTAATCAGCACCAAGAGCTAAAGCTTTAATAACATCTGCGTATTTTTTAAATCCTCCGTCAGCTACAATTTTTGTTGCCAATTCTCTTTCTTGCTGGATCTTAACAGTCTCATGTATTAATGAAGCCATTGGATAACCGATTCCTGTTTGTACTGTAGTTAAACATCCTGCACCGTTTCCAATACCCATTCTAACATAATCCGCTCCTGCTTGTGAGAGAGAAAGAAAAGTCATAGGATTAGCACAGTTACCAACCATAAGTACTAAGGATCTACCGTATTTTTCTTTTGAATTTTCAACAAGATATTTAACCTCATTCATGTGTCCATTCGCTACATCAATTAAGGCGAACGCTTTTTCTCCAAGTCTTAGGTTTATATCATTCTCGATAAATATCTTCTTAAAATCATCTAAACCATAAGAATACCATACCTTATAGTCTGTAGAGATATGATCTAAACCAGCATTAGATTTTCTTGGAATAATTCCATATATTTTATTGTCATTAAATACCTTAACATTGTCTTCATTTATAACTGTGTCCATAGGAGCAGTAAAAAGAGGAAGCATTTGTTTTTCATCCATCGCATCCACCTGTTTTCTCGATCTAATGCTTGTGTGCATTTCCGGTTCAATCAGGATATCATCAAAATCAAATAACATAATAATAGTTTACTTCTTATAGATCCTATAACTATAAAGATTTCCACAAAAAACCCTGGATCCTATATAAAATCCAGGGTTAATTTTAATCAGGCAAATATGATGTCCATATATCTAATCCTTTTGCAAAATTTCGAATGAAATAGCCATATCCAGGTTTGAATGGTTTCTGTCTCATTTTCATACCAGCTTCTTCTGGTGTTCTATCATCTTTTTTGTTGTTACATTTTGAACAGCATGTTGTTAAATTCTCCCATGTGTTAACACCACCTCTAGATCTTGGTAAAACGTGATCTATTGTAAGATTCTTAGTGGAATCACAATAAACACATTTCATTCCATCTCTTCTAAAGATATTTTCTCTAGTGGGTTTTAACTTCTTAAATGGTAAAACAACATATTTTAAAAGCCTAATAACCGAAGGTCTTTTGTAAACCTTTTGATCTGTAACTATTGGATTTTCTTCGTCGTGCTCTAAAACCTCAGCTTTACCTTTATATACAAGCTTAAATCCACGAGCAAAATCGGTAACGCTTACAGGCGTAAAGTCATTATTTAATACTAGCACTTTCATAATTTAACTTTTTTACATACTGGTCAATCTATTTATCTTATTTTTTAGATGTCCCGCCAGGGCTCGAACCTGGACTCTTCTGGACCAAAACCAGACGTGTTGCCAATTACACCACAGGACAATAGAAGTAGGTTTTACCCCACTTTTATGAATTCGTTTTGATCAATTGCTTTCGCAATCCATCTGGATAATTCAGATCCTTTTATTTCCTGACCAAACTCAGTGGTTCCTAAGTCTGAAGATAAAACAACAGTTTCTACTTCATACATAGATAATCCGCTTTCATCATCATTAAACGTTGGTCCTTCTTCGACTGTTGCAATGGGGAATTGGTATAATCCTCCTAATGCTTCAACCTTATAATAAAGACTACCGGAAATATAATGACTAAATTTAGCCATTGCTTTAGACTTAAATAAGTCTTTTTTCACTTCATTTTTGTCAAGCATAGCCATTCTCCTTTTTCCATTTTTCGTGCATTTGATTAATTGTATGGTAAGGACTTCCAGGTCCTTCTACAATTTCATTAAATCCATTTTCTTTTGTTATTACTGATTCTGATTCCTTAATCGAACCTTTAAATTTATCTCCGTAGCTTCCTTCCACTTTTCCCGTAGCAGGATTAACATCTCCCCAATTACTTCTAAAACTTCTTGGTTCAATATACTCTACGTAATATTTTTTACCTGTTTCTAGATAGGTTACTACCTCTCTTCCCGTCTCATCTCTGTCGACTAGGAAGGTTTTTCTTACATCTTCCATAATTGTTGTTTTTTAGAGCCTTTGACAGGGATCGAACCTGCGACATCTTCATTACAAGTGAAGTGCTCTACCAACTGAGCTACAAAGGCATTTGGGTGACAGAGGAGAATCGAACTCCCGACCTTCGGTACCACAAACCGACGCTCTAACCAACTGAGCTACCGTCACAGTAGCGAGAGAGAGATTCGAACTCTCGGCCTTCGGGTTATGATTCCGACGCTCTAACCAACTGAGCTATCTCGCCAAATGTTCTCCCAAATTGCTACCTCCAACTGGTCCCATGTTCAGCGGTTAAGAGTAAGGTATATCTCATAGTCACCCAGGGAGAACTTGAGCGATAGACAGGATTCGAACCTGCGACCCCCGACTTGGAAGGACGGTGCTCTACCATCTGAGCTACTATCGCATTTGAGGGACACGCTTAACCCTCTGTCTTGTGTACACCAAGATTCACTATTACTAGCAGCGTTTTTGTGGAGCTACCGGGGATCAAACCCGGGTCCTCTGAGTGCAAGTCAGAAATTTTAGTCAATTAAACTACGGCCCCAAAAATTGGTCGGAGCGGAGGGATTCGAACCCCCAATGCCGTAAGGCGGCTGATTTACAGTCAGCTGAGCAGCCAATTGCTCAACACTCCGAAGTGCGGGGAAGGCAGGATTCGAACCTGCGACCTACCGATTAACAGTCGGGAGCTCTACCGCTGAGCTACATCCCCAGTTTTGATTAGAGAATATTTGAGCGAGGTGTTTTTTGGTCAAAAATTTACAGGTTTTGAGAAGTAACCCCATTCACCGCTTCTAATCAATATTAGGATTAGAGAATATTTAGATTTGGTTTGTAACCTGCTCTACCACTGAGCTAATCTAGCACAAATCCTAGGATCTGCTATGGAGCTAGATGAGGGATTCGAACCCCCGACACGGGCATTAAAAGTGCGAAGTAACCAAATCTACCGCTTCTAATCTTGTAGTCCCTGAGGGATTCGAACCCCCGACATTTTGGATGTAAACCAAACGCTCTACCAACTGAGCTAAGAGACTGTAAAATGGAATCACTTCCATTTTGTTTTTCTGTTGTGTTTCCAGGTTTTATACTCTCTCCATTTATGGTTGGATAAATTTCCATGACACCAGGTGTGATCGTATTCACTGTAGGGAGGATAAAGTGCATTATTTAAAATGTTTCTGTATTCTCTACCATTCATTGCTTTATTCAGTTTTGCTCTGTTTGTGTTTTTACTCATCTTGTAGGGTTTAATTAAACCTACAAGTTGTCAAATTCTTTTTTCATGTTCCTAATTTTTTAAGTTGACATAGAAGGATTCGAACCTTCGACCTTTGACGTATCAGATCAACGCTCTAACCAACTGAGCTATATGTCAATGTTGCGGAAAGCACTGGAATCGAACCAGATACCAGTTAAGGTACACTTCGCTTAGCAGGCGAGTCCCGTCACCATCTGAGATTACTTTCCTCTATTAATTATTCTTTTAATTCTTTTTATTAATCTTTTTGTTTGATTAAATTTTATTGTTTCTCTTCTTAAGTTTTCTTTGCTAGAGGGGAAACTTCCTATAGCTACTATTCTACTTTCTATATTCATATCTTTAAATTCATTTTTGAGGTCGTGACTGGAATTGAACCAGTATAACTAGTTTTGCAGACTAGTGCCTAACCACTCGACCACACGACCTTATTTGTTTGAGACTCCACCTGGATTCGAACCAGGATCAGATCATCCGTAGTGATCCATTCTAATCCCTTGAACTACAGAGCCTTTTAGCACGCCAGGTAGGAATCGAACCTACAACCTTTGGTTTTGGAGACCAACACTCTACCAATTGAGCTACTGACGTGTATAAATAATTGATATGCGTGAGATTGCGCACTCACTTCAACCGTCGGACTGTTCATATCAATTTGTGATCCCGGAGGGGCTCGAACCCTCGACTCCCGCATTAAAAGTGCGGTGCTCTACCAGCTGAGCTACGAGATCATTTTAATTGTGGTACCGGCCGGAATCGAACCGGCGACACCTAGATTTTCAGTCTAGTGCTCTACCGACTGAGCTACGGTACCTTAATTTCCAGTATGTCAAAGAACAAATAAAGATCAAATAAAAAAGGCTTTGATGTGAATCAAAGCCTTTTCCAAAATATCTAAATATGATTTTCTGTATTAGCTTCGATCGGGTTCTTTCCCCTTAGCCCAAAACGCCACCGTTTGATAGCCGTTAATTTGGCTGCTCATGCGATTGATGTTATGTTTACTACAGTTTTTCATTGTTTCTTATTTATATATCTCTTTCTGAGAATTGTTTCACAAATGTACGATCTTTTTCTTAATTAAAAAAATGTTTTTTCAAATTATTTTAAAAATTTTAAAACTTTTTCTTTTGTTCCTGATCTTTTAATACCCTCGGTAACTTTTGGAGTGTGTACAAAATTTGTTAATCCCCATCCAGTACCGCTTCTATTATTAGATACCTCTTTAAAACTCATGTCCAAATCATCTATTGCTACCCAATGAGTAACTTCTGAATGTTCTTTTAACCATTCTTGGATTTCTAAAGTTCTTGATGCTTCTAAATCCCAATCTGGATGCCATTCTTGTTTTTCTGGTAAATTGTATTCTCTAGGGGTGAAATCTATAGGAGTTTTTATAATTCCTTGTTCTTTATAGTATTCACCCATTTCCTCTACAGTTGCCCAGTTCTTCCAATCAGAAGAAACCACTATTTCAGCTCCTGTTTCTTCTAAGATTTCATTTAGAATTCTAATTGCTTTCTTATCAAAATTATCAAATCTAGCCCCGACAGGAAAAGTCATCAGATTTTGTGAAAGCTTTGTTCTAAGCTTAATCTGCTTCTTGTAACGTCCCCCAAATTGTTGAGAAAGACAAATTACCCCATCATGATCTAAAAATATAACTTTCATAGTACCTTCGGAGAGACTCGAACTCTCACGCTTTCGCACTAGATCCTAAGTCTAGCGTGTCTACCAATTCCACCACGAAGGCATTTATTTGCTATCTAAAGAGATAAAGTTGTTTTTAACCGGTATTATCAACTCCTTTGCCTTTAACTTATTAGGACTTTTCTATAGTATCGTGTGTACACGCATTACTCAATAGCAGGTTCTTCTACCAATCGGATTCCTCACACGGATTTGTGCCCTGGACCTATAATTGAGTTCATCGAACTTTTCACAAATATTTCAAATAACTTATTAGTAGCGGGGGCAGGATTCGAACCTGCGACCTTTGGGTTATGAGCCCAACGAGCTACCAACTGCTCTACCCCACAATGTGCGGTCCTAGCGGGACTCGAACCCGCGATCTCCGCCGTGACAGGGCGGCGTCCACTCCAACTGGACTGTAGGACCTTAATTTTTTGTACTGCCACGGAGAATCGAACTCCGATTTTATGGATGAAAACCATAGGTCCTAACCGTTAGACGATGGCAGCGTAATTTCAAAGAGCGTATAAAACAAAAAAACCTCTGAGGTTATCAGAGGTTTAAATTATATCGTTATATAAATTTATTTCCTCTGACACTTAAATCTATCCTCTAGAAGGTCATCCTCTTTACGAAGTTGAAAATCTGTTGCGATATTTAAAAAGTGTTTCATTGAAAGTTTTGTTCCTTTTTTATTATATACTCCAAATGTACAGAAAAGTTCCATATTAAAAAAACAATTTCTGATATTTTTTGAATTTTTATTATTTTATTATAAATTCCAAGCTGGATTAGCTACAATTAGCATACCTCCTTCTACTCTTGGTATTTGTTTAGTTGAATAAACATCATCATATTGGATTTGTTCGGGGTAGAACTTTTGTCCTTGAAACATGATATAATTTTCTTCATCTTTACCTCTGTGACTCCATCCTTGTCCTCTCATTTGATCGTGAGCCGCATCGTCTACTGTGGGTTTTCCAAAAAGCGAATCCCAAAATCCTTCATTAACTCTAGAATTTTTAGCTTGATATTTTTTAATGTGCTTCATTTTCTTTGTTTTTATTGTATATATCTGATTATTCAATTAAAATCCATTAGTGGATGGGTTATAAAATACCAATCCTGTAACGTTAGTTGTTTTTGTTATTGTTGGTGTTGAATAATTGAATGTTAGTACATCACCTCCAGATTGTTCTCCAAATTGTATTCTAATTGGATAATAAATTCCTGCGGTTAAAGCAATAGTCCCAAATGATTCAGCATTTCCGTGGAGTCCTCCATTTTTAACAGTAGCATTTAAAGTAGTAAATCCTGACTGCGCATTTGAACCTATCCACATATAAGAAGCATCATCACTTGAAGTATAAAAAGTATATGTCTCTGATGTTGTAGGTTTAAAATAACCTATCCACTGACAGCTGAATCCTGATCCATCGTCAGTAGCAGGTTCAGATATAGATGTAGTTTGTACTGATGTAGCTGGATTTGCTCCAAATGCAGTAGGTGTTGCAGTAGCAAAGAAGCTAACAACGTCTGCAAAATATCCAGAATATGTTGTTTTATATAAACCTGCAATATAAGGAACACGATTAGTCCAATAATTATTTGAAGTTAGCCAATCATTAGCTGCTAATGAGGAAGCTTGATTTGTTCCACTTATTATAGATACTAAATTTGTAAATGCACTATCATTATTTGAGCATCTCCAGAATTGTACATTACCAACATTACCTAATTGCGTCGGAAAATTAGCAGTAGATACATCTTTAGCTATTACGTAGGAATTATCTTCATCCGGTCCCATCCACCAAGTTAATCCTCCTGGTTTTGCTCCGTAATTTAAAGCAGATACTCCAATACATAATGTACCTATATTTGTAGTACCAGTAATTGTTGCTGATGTTGGATTATACGCAAATGGTCTTGTTGTTGCCATATGCTATATATTCAAAAGAGTACAAGAGGTTGGACTTGAACCAACATGAACTTTCGTTCTCAGGCATGGCACCTTAGCGTCTCTCCATCGGATCATAAATGATCTCGCTTCCGCCACTCTTATATATGTACCCGGGATGGGAATCGAACCCACACGGCCAAATGGCCAACAGATTTTAAGTCTGTCTTGTCTACCAGTTCCAACACCCGGGCAGATTTTTGTGGTCCCTCACGGGCTCGAACCGTGGACCTACTGATTATGAGTCAGTTGCTCTAACCTACTGAGCTAAGGGACCTAAGTAGAGACGACGAGAGTCGAACTCGTGACCGCATGCGTATAAGGCATGTGCTCTAACCAATTGAGCTACGTCTCTATGGTCGGAGGGATTTAAAGATGTCATCCTTTAAATTCTTCACTGTTTGACTTTACAGCCTCCGTAGTCGGGATACCAGGACTCGAACCTGGGGCCTCCTGGTCCCAAACCAGGCGATCTACCAACTGATCTACATCCCGAAATTGTATGTCTTTAAATATCCCCAGAACATACAAACTGTGCTAACCCACGATTTAGAGAATAATTGTGCATATCATTAAAGAATACCGAAATATTCTAACTGTCTACGTTGTAGAGGCCTATTCTATCTTCGATCCATACCCAGCGCTAGGCAGAGGGCTTTGTGTGATCCCGGAAGGATTCGAACCTTCGACCTTCGCCTTAGAAGGGCGTTGCTCTATCCAGCTGAGCTACGGGACCAATTGGCGGAGAGGGCGAGATTCGAACTCGCGGTAGCTTTCACTACGTCGGTTTTCAAGACCGGTGCATTAAACCAGCTCTGCCACCTCTCCAATTTTATAATCCAACATGTCAAAGAACATAAAAAAAACCGAGACTTTTAAAGGTCCCGGTTTAGTTAATGATTATTTTTTATTAACACAGGACCTTTAGGATCGTCTTATCGACGGTCTTAATGATATAGGTAATATGTTAATTATTGTGTTCATTTGATTATTATATAATCTCTTTGTTATTTTGTTTCACAAATATAGATCTTTTTCTATTATAAAAAAAATGTTTTCTGAATTATTTCACAATAAAAATTGTTTTATGTAGATCTGCAATAAAAAACTTTGTGAATTTTCCTAAATAGTTGGAAATATCTTCAGCAATATCTTCATCTTCTGAATCAGCTACAATATAAAAAGATGCGTCATCTACAGAATTTAATTTACTTTCTGTATAAAAGAATACATCTCTATCTGAATCATCCTCGTAGTCGGATTCAACGGATTCTAAATACTCACATGATTCTACATCTGAAAATTTGAATTCGTCATAAGTTGAATATATTGAAACAGCCATGATATTATACTTCTTCTACTAATACTTTTTTAAGCTCATAAGCTCCTCCAGTATCAGGGATCTCGTCATAGTATCCCATGATGGAATATTGTTTACCGTCAGAACTTGAATCCTGTACCATATCAATTGAACTCACCATAGAATCGCCTACGTATTCAGGTTCTTTAGCAGATCCTATATTGATAGTAGTTTCTTCACCGTCAGGGTTAACAAAATTAACTACATATTCTCCTTCCTCTTCGTCAGTAGTTGGTCTAAAATCTGTGCTTTCTGATTCGAAATGTGTCCCTTGTTCCGGATCTTCAATCATTTCAGGAGCTGATGCAACATCAAATTGCTCGTATATTCTAATATGTCTCATTTTAGTTTATTTTATATATCTTTATTATCTTCCTTGAGATTTATAAGGTTTTTTATAATTCTTGGCTTTTTTACTAACACTGTTCTTACATTTAGAATGTACTCCTGGTCTTTTAGTTTTAGCTTTACGCATATGATTCTTTGAAGAGTCTACTGATTTAGCTTTAGCCATCTTATTATTGTTATTTTATGATTTATCTACCAATAAATCCTTGTTGATTAAACATAGCTTGATTACATCTTATTTCTTTTTTGTCTC
>Ga0222712_10004791_pt1 | contig 14012 bp, 19 predicted proteins | sample C33_657DmetaG_FD_165043 | JGI IMG/M metagenome (GOLD analysis project Ga0222712, IMG submission 165043) | Estuarine water microbial communities from San Francisco Bay, California, United States - C33_657D | ecosystem: Environmental > Aquatic > Marine > Unclassified | place: USA: California... | reverse complement strand
GGAAATTTCCTTCTGGCGTGATTGGAAGCGACTTGTAGGACAAGAACGAATAGAGTTCGTTGACCGAATTAGCTGAGACATTAGACATGAGCTTGTCGATGAAGTTCAACAAAGGTTCAGCGTCTTTGGCTCCAGCTTTCAACAGCTCAAGCAGTTTGGTCACAACGACGCCATTTAGCTTTTCTGTACCGTAGAACACTTCGCCATCGTTGACGCGCAACTTGCCGTGAGAGAAGTTGACGATCTTGTGCTCGATATTCACCAGAGCGGGAATATCGGCGTAATTCGCGTCGATCAAGGCTTTGCGTAAAGCAAAGAAGTTCGGATTGGACTTCTCGACGGTGTAAGGACGACCATTAACGAAAACGGTAATGGAATCATCGCGCATAATGTAGGCTGGCTTATTCATATTAGTAACTTAATTTTGTTTAGTTTTGTTGTTTATCAATCAGAGAAATGTAATTAGCGAAATCTTTGACGGTTTTTTCGCCAAAATTGTAAGCGTAGCTATTAGCAACTAACGATATAAGTGGGTACTTATTCATAAGAGCATCATGCTCGGCGTCAATTTTGCTTTTGTCAATAGTTTCTTTGACGAAAGTTTTGGTAATTTGAAATAATTCCATCATGTGTTTGTTATCGTTGTAGAAGCTGACGTCGGATTCACTGGCTTCCCCAAAGAACAGTTTCAAAGCATGATTTTTAACGAGCAGAGAAGTAATCTCTTTTACATAAGAATTTCTAAATTTAGAGTTGCGATAATTGATCTCGCTGTTTTTAGAGATAGACTCGCTATGCAATTTTAATTGTTTTTTAATGTAATCTTCAACCAGAGTTGCGACATTGACCGCTTCATCGCTAATATCAGAATCATCGAAAACTCCATAAACAATATCTTGGTCAACGACCTTTAAATGATTGAGCGTTGTAAATAACTCATAAGAATTGTTTTGACCAAACGTTTGTTTAGAAATCTCGCATACAGGACGCTTATCTTTGTATTCTAGCTTAACATAATAGAACTTACCTTCTTCTGGAAGATTTGCGCCCGCGATATACGGACGATGACCATAAGCACCTTTGTTATATACAATGCGAGCTTCTGAAGCCTTAGCCGCATCAAGTTTCAGTTCTTGAGTAGTAGAAGAAAGGAAAACACGTTTGCAAGTAGTATATGTAGTTAAGAACGCTTTAGCTTGTTCTGGAGTCAATACGAACACGCAGAAACCTCTTTTGTCTGCGTTTTCAGAATTTCTCTGAATCCAACGAGCTTTAGCAAAAAGGCTTTTCTTGTTGTCCGCTATAAGAATACAGTGATTGCTATTAGAATAAAATACAGCGGGACTAGTTCCTTTTTTATCAGCTTTATGAGCTGCTCGGAAATTATTGTTACGATTAACCCAATAAACAATTTCAACGTTATGAGCAAAGTTTGGGAGAACTTCGATCTTGTCACCATTAGCGGCGTTAAAGATCATTGGCATATCAGACGCGATATTCTGCAATACATAGTTATCGCTGACGCTATTAACTTTAGACATAAACTGTTCTACGTCGTTAATATCATCGAGAGACTTTTGGAAAACCGCTCTGATCTCAGCCTCAAAGTTGGAGAAGAACGAAACGATATTCTTTTTAGTGTGCTCGTTGTATTCTAAACTTTCTCTGGAGTGATGAAGCGAAAGCGCACCAACAGGAAAAAAGAAAACAAAGGATGAGGCAGCGTAAGAATTTCTGAGAGAGTTATAGATTGGGAAAACCTTGAGCTTATCAGAAAGAATTTCAAGATTGAGTGGATAAGAGATGCCGCCCATAACAATCATTGGCCCATCTTGGCGACGATGATAATAACCGCTTTTGTTCTGCATTTGCAACACGCCCCAAGTATGATTCTTCATCAGCCATTCGTAAGAAAGTTCTTTATCGTCAATGCCAGTGGCAACGAAAGGAGCGGACGAAAACTTTAATACTTTGTAGGCTGCTTCTGCAAACTTGGCAACGTCGTCAGCTTTGACTGCGACGGAAATCTCGACGCCGTTTGGCTCAGTGGTAGATTCTTCCGCGAGCTTGGTGAAGCGAGTGTCGCCGCCTTCGTCAACATAAACGGAGATGATGATCTTTTCGCCATCTTTGCAGGAAACGACGGTGAATGAGTCGGTATAAGACAAAGGAGAGAATCGACCAATACCAAAACCGCCGATAGCAGAGTTGTCGCCACGTTTGGAGGAGCGACCATACTTGGTGTAAAGACCAAACAACTCTTGTTCAGAGAGTCCAGTACCAAAGTCGCGCACAGAATAAGTAGAAGCAAGAGCAGTTGGAAAACTGATCTTGATTGGCGTGCTACTGTTGGCGGCGGCGTTAGCGTCAACAGCGTTAGCCCAAGTTTCGCGCACAGTGGCGAGAATGGTATCGGAGTAATTGTTGCGAAGGAGAGACGAAATGTAGCGCATCTCGCTCGCATCAATGGTGGCGATTTCGGATTTGAAATCGTGAGACTCAACAACGTTTTTCTGGATGGATTTAACAATCATGTTAGCAATTTGGTTAGTAATTTAATCTGCAACCACTCTACCACACTTTTCTTATCCGTCAAGTGGTTTTGACAATTTTTTTTAAGTTTTTTTGAGAAAGTTCCAAAGCCTTGTTTTCCAGCCATTTAACGTGCGAAGAATTTTCGGAAAAAACGAAAAGCACCGAATTTTTATCAGAAGTGTAGCTCGAAATCACGAACTCAACGTGAAATTTGAACTGTTTCAAAAACTGATCTGAAACCTGCTCGTAAATCCCATAGACTTCCGAGAGGTTTTTAGAGGAGAAAATTTGGTGTTTGGTGTTCATTTTTAATTAGTTTTTAATCCGAATTTTGGGTCGTTCGCTTGCTGAATCATAGTAACGTAGTCGATGAATTTTTCTAAGTGAATCCACACTTTACCGTGCTGCTCTATCTCTTTGTCGCTGTACCCTTGAGAAATCATATTCTCCATTTGGTTCTTATTCAGCACCAAAAACTCCACCGTGTTCTTCCTGTAATTTGGGCAGATGATCGAGTAAAGATGCTCGGTCTGAACTTCTACGCCAACGTATTTTTTTTCGCTGGCAGAGTCCGCCAGAGGCATTGGTTCAGTTCTAAATCCGATTCGCGTTTTAAAAAGAAAATCAGTTGTTCTCTTTGCTACTAGGTCTATTTCTGTTTGTAGGTTCATAAGTGATACTCTAAATTTAAAAGTTTGAAAATAGCTTTGTCTTTACCCTTGAGTTCTACGTCGAAGAAAACGTCTTTGCCGTAAGCGTTGGGCTTGCCAATCGGCATATCAGCGTGCTTGCGCGTGTCATTGACGCCTTCGGAAAAGTGAAACAAAGGAGCGGTGTTCCAAGTAGAGTAAGCGAGATTGAAGTCTTCTTCATCAGTAGTGCCAGAGTTGCAAAATTCACGATGGAGAGAGTCGTAGGTTACAGGGATTCCGCTAGTGAGGAAAAAATGTTTGTGCAAGTTGGCGACGTTCCATGAGCCAGCAACGTTGTCGTTGACTTCGACGACTAGACGCGACTTTACGTTGCGAGGTAGAGTATCGTAATTGGCGAGAAAGCGTTGGGAGATTTCTTCGCAGTCGCCATCTTGACGACAATGAATGTTGAGCGGCGAGCGATAGTCTTGAGGCAAGTCAAGCATATCAAATAGTTCGGCATGAGAAATTAAGTCGCGCACACTGTTCCTGATTGCGTCAGGATTTTGGCTAGTGAGCGTGATGTATTCGGAAGGATGAGCGGAAATTCTGACGCCACTAGCTTTGATCTCGTTGGCGATTCTACGCAGAGCGTCACGCATATCAGGCCAATCAGGTAAGTCTTGCAGACGAAGATTAACGTCAGGATGATTGATAACAGGCGTCAAACTAGAGGACAAACGGTAGCCAGCAATGCCGTAGCTATGGCAATGCTTGATGATTTGATGCGTGATGAAAAAATTATGGAGGATGCGTTTGCTGAGAACACGAATAGCTTCGTCACGATTCAAGGAGAGGAATCGAGTGAGAGTCATAGTCTCAAACTTGAAGCCTTTGTGCTCGGCAAGGATTTCGGATATGCAACAGAGAGATAGTTTCATGCAAGAGAGCTAGATCATAAACCGTCTAGCTTGTCAATGGTTTTACTGGTCAAGATTGAACTTTTGTAGCTTACCGATCTGCAAATTCAAACAGTCTGCTGGATAGTAATAGAGCTTGTGAGCAGGAGAAGATTCGTCCAGTTCTCCTTTTTTGCAGTTCAAAGATTGATTTAAAAATGATTTTTTATTCATGTAACCAAGAATCCAGCCCTTTGAATAGTCTTTGAGAATACTGGTGAATAAATAGTAATCGCACTTCTGTAAGGTATTAAATTGATAAACGGTGCAGTTGTAAGAAGGCTTAGGTCTAACGGTTCTTTCTTTAGCTTTGATCTCAAAGCGTTTTCCTTTGTTTGACTTCCAATCAGAGTTGTAGTCTTCGTGAGAAATAATCTCGCCGCCTAGAGCTTCTTGAACCATTAGGTCAGAGATCATGGCGATTTTCCAGCCATCGCCGTCTCGGATGGAGTTTTTTAATTTTGGCTTATCTTCCGCTAATTCTAATGCGGTGGCGACTAGCTGCGGGTGTAGGTCTATTTCTATCATTTATTTGTCCTAAAAGTGTTCGTGTTTGATTTTATTTGGCGGCAAAACGTTCGTGTTTGGTTCTAATGTATATCTTATTTGCGATTTTTTGATTCGTGTTTGAAATTGGAGCGATAGGTGGGGGTCGAACCCACGACAGCTTGTTTGGAAAACAAGGACTCTACCACTGAGCTACTATCGCTAAAATTGAATCCCCTACCATGCGCCTAGTAACCTTTCGGTTAACACGGATAGAACCCGACATTCAATGCAGGTAGGGAAATTGCACACAGCCATTATTGTCATTGATGCGAATCAAGAGGACTACTGTGTATGTAAAATAGAACATCCATCCATAGCGTCCTATGGAATCACCTGTTAGTTCAGGCTGAATACGTTTCGTAGCGTTATGAGAGGCATCAATAGTCAGGGACTACTAAGAATTATGCGTCAATAACACTATGCTCGATAGAGGCATTTCGGATGAAGTTGGATCATTCTGCCATACAAGTCCTCCAGAGCTTTCCAGAAGTTAAATGCACTTGTATGCGCTAATTCTTAAACTTCGTAAGGAAACGCAACCTTTTAAATATATGATTGCCCAGTTTCATAGCAACATGGAGCTTACCTTAGTCAGCGAACATAGCGGCTTGCATAAGCGCAGAACGAAAATGTTAAAGAACAAAAGAGAACCTACCTATTTTACATTAGATGTCAAGCGTTTCTAATGACTTTTTTTAGAATTGTTCTCGCCGCCATTCATCGTATTTGATTTTAGCAGCATCAATGGCTGGGCGAATACCTTTTGCGCCGTTACTAAACTCAACCCATTCGTAGCATCCACGATTCTCTTTCTCTACGCTAATTCCAATTTGAAATGGAAGATTAAAGTATGTTTCATCAGTATCATCAGGATGATCTTCTACGGTATAAGAAGATGCGGAGAATATGCTAGTACCTCCAGCTTGAAGAAATCTTTCTAACCAATTTAGGCGACTTTCTGCTTTATCTAAATTTTCAAAAGCTTGCTTGAGCTGCTTTTCAAGCATAATTATTTTTTCTTGGTTGTTCATAAAGATTAATTTAATTGTACCATTTTATTCCGTTACGATTAATTCTAACTACGTTATCATCTTTTGCGACTAGTAGCAATGCTTTTCCATCACTAACATCAGTTAAATCGCATGAGCGAAAATCCTTAATAGCGTCAGCCGAAAGTATTTCTGGCCCAAACATACCAATGCGACCAACAAGCATATACTTTTTGCCATCTTTGCAGTGTTGTTTAGGTTTCATACAAATCTAACATGATTACAAAGCCACACAATGCCAACTATACCACCTGTAAACACGGTAACAACACCGATAATAAAAAAGAAAATGACTAGTTTAACAAACCAATCTGGAGCGCGAGGTAGATTATCAAACATAATTAAACATATCCTTGTTCGTCTATTATTGCCATAACGATTTTCTCCGCATTCTCTTGTATAGAAGGATAGCAAAGAGTATTAAATGCGTCACCGTGTTTAGCGATAAACTTATCCCAGTCTTTCTTTTGTTCATGCGTAAGAGCAATTTTGGCAGGACGAGCCTCTGATGCTTTACGGATAATGTCAACCAGCTTATCTTCGATAAGACGAGCAGCAGCAGTAAGCCGCGATTTGTCTGGATAGATTTGCTGACGGATAGAAGTGCATCCATCTTTAACATGAACAAGCCAAAAGCCATCCCTAAGACCTTCGTAGGCATAGGGATCGTTCATAGGAACATACTTCTTACCTACCTTACGGTAGAGACGCTGATCTTCTTTAACAGAAGCTCTTGCAGCTACCTCATCAGTCTTAAACTTATAGTTAAGCTGATCGCGCAGACGCTGACATTCATTCTGATAGTATTCTAAAACTTTATCTTTTTTCATAGTTTTTTATATTAATGCAGCAGCGCGAAATGTTAATGGTTTGCCTTTTTTAATTTCAAACGAAAATGGCTCTACTGGTTGGTAATGATCGAAACGTTTAATGAATTTCCGCGCTTCTTTGGGTAATTCATATCTATCGCGTTTATCATCAGGACGATAAACTATATAACTTGTGCAAACGTAGGAATCACAGTCGTTATTATTTTTAACGGCACGCTTAAAAGCATGAGCGATAGGACAATAATAACAACTTGATCGAACGCCTTTGTCAATATCTTTTTGTGTAACTTTAATTTTCATTTTAAATTTCCGCCGTAATAATCAAATGTTTTCTCAATAGCATCTAAAATGATAACGAGTTCGCCCAATTCGTGATGTTGATAATACTCAAGTTTACTTTTCTTTTTCTTTTTGAGTTTAACTATATCTTCGCGAATGTACAAGATACTCTGTTTTAAAGAGGCTCGCGTAATACCATCAGCTGTTTCTGGATCAATTTCTACTTTCATATTATTATTTTTCATGTTATTTCAGTAAGTTCATTTTTATATTTATAGCATCCGCGCAAGCGAACTGTTCGCCTTTCTTAAAATTAACTTTATTAAGTTTAAATGGTTTTAGAACTATGTCTCCATTCCAATATGAGGTTTCCATTAAGATATAACCCATCTTAGAAAGCCGATTACGCAGTTTTGTAAATTCAGGATGATCTTTAACTCCTACCGAGTTTCCTTGAAGGACAATTTTACCAGAAAGATCGTGAAGAATCGCATACTTAACATCTTGTACAGAACAGAAGTATTCGTTCTTTAGTTTAAACTGTTTGATTGGGTTTTTCATATTTTGGAATCTCTGACCAAGGAACGTAATTGTGATCTGCTAAATGAGCTTTAGCCCAATCCTTATTTAAAACCTTCAGCCACCCCATTCGAGTACCTCCAGTTGCATGCAACTCGCCAGGCTGTCCAGTTATTTCGCAGGTACGACCCGAAGCAATTTCAGCAAAGTGAATAATGCCATCTACATAATTAGAAATACGATCACAAGCTTCTTTAAGTAGAGGATACTTTCCGGTCTCTAGTAAAAAGATAACATCCTTACTGTACTCTAAATAATGATAAAAACGAAGGGTACCAAACTTCTCTTTTACTTGAGAGGCTTTTACTTGAGGTGGCTCTATTGTAAAGTAATAGCTGGCTTTTCCATCCCGATCAATGTATGGTTCAACATTAAGACGCTTACCATCCTCTTCATCTAATTCTAGGCTAGTAGTATACGTATTAGTAAGAGCTTCGCAAAGGGTGTCAATAATTTCGTACCAACCATCACCCACCTCAAGACCCCAACACATACAGGTTTCCGTCATAGGTTTAGTACGATCACCAAACATTTTAGGGTATTTATCAAAGATTTTTTTTTGTAGTTCTGAGTTCATAATTATTCCTCAACTTTATCAAGAGCGTATCTTGCTTCGGTACGAATTGCCTGTGCAAGCTCTTCTATGGTTTTATAACGACTATCGCCATGCTTCAATAAATTGCGAAGCATATTGTCAATTTCATACAACGCCATCCAAGCATCATTAGCTTGAGCAGCGCGCATATACTCGTAAGTCTCTTCTGGTAATTTATATTCTAGTGTTGCTTTCATAATTACTCCAATTCAATCATCCAACCCGAATCATTATAGATATAGTCCCAGACAATCTCTGATTTAGTAGATGTAATTTGAAAATCGTCAGAAGAAGATGGTAGAACTTCTTCTACTAGATTCATAGACGCGATAAATCCATCAACAAGCGTATCTTGTTCTAGTTGATGAGCTGAGATTAGCTTACGAATCTCAGCAATCCTTGCTTGCTGTTCTTTATTGATTTTAATTTTCATATATAATTTTAGAAAAAGATTCTGGTAAGATAACGTTAGAAGGAATTTCTTTACCGCGAAACAATTTACCAATATCTTGACTATCGTAACCAGCAAGACCGCAACCAATCTTAGTCACCAAGAACTCAAGTTGAGGAAAGCAGTTAGCAGTCCCTAAGAATAAGTCAATTTGATATTCAATATCAGAAAGATGAAGAGTAATGATTTGATGATCTTTTGTGGGCAAGGCGTAAGATTGACCATAAAGACCAACGCCTTTCCCCCAAACTGCGCCAAATTTCTTGTGAGCAAGGGCAGCGGCTCCTGCACCATGAATTCCAGCAAAGTTGCTACCAAACACGAAGATTTGATGAGGCTCAAGAGAAGTGATATTTTCGGGTGTGAATTTCATTTACAATAGAGATCAAAGTGATTTTGGCGGGTATGTCAAGCGTTTTTGGGATTTTTTTTGAAAAAAGTGTAAAATAAATTACAATGGAGATTTCTCCTGTCAATTCCATTTCTTTTGGGCCATCTGTTAAAGATGTCGCTTCGCTTTACGCGAAAAACTCGCCTGTCGCTCTAGTTTCTCCTCAGAGAATCGAGCCTCATGGAATAGATCAGCAAGAGCTTTATGATTTAAAAAAGCTTTTAATTCAAGCTATCGACACAATGAATTTCTCTTTGGCTGTGCAAGTGCTCGATAAGATCATCCAGATGCACAAAAAAGCTGGCGCAATCTCTTGATTACTTGCTAGTTGCGTGGTAAACGCCGTCCCAATCTTTGGATAAGTTGGCGGTTTTGAGTTCAGAGATTCTGCTTTCTAGCATCTCGTAATACTCAATCATCTTTAGATTTTCTGCTTTGAGTCTAGTCAAGTAAATAATCGCTTCATCCCAGTTCATCGCGTAGTAAAAATCCATCATCTTCTTGTGATGAGAAACAATCTTATTTGCCTTCTCATCGTTCGTGATTACGGTATAAATCTTAATCCCTTCTTTCTTACCTTTGACCGCGATGTTGTCTAACTCTAGGAAATTGAATGAATTCTCGATGCCTTTCACCGTTTGCTCGCCAATGACTATGCCAACGTGATAAGGTTTGCTCTGACCTTCTAAGCGAGACGAGAGATTAACTGCATCTCCAAGGCAAGTATAGTCGAAACGATTTTCTGAACCCATGTTTCCAACAACAACGGAGCCAGAGTTGACGCCAACGCCAATGGAAAGTTGCGGCAATTTTTCTAGTGCGAGTTGTTTATTTAACTCATCGAGTTTCACGAACATCTCAACAGCGCACTCAATAGCTAATTCTTTGTGGCGCGCTACATCAACAGGCGCGTTCCAAAAAGCCATAACCGCATCACCAATTAGTTTGTCAACAGTTCCATCTTTGCTCATAACCAGCTTGAGCATAGGAGTCATGTAACGGTTAATCAAAGAAGTTAATCCTTGAGGATCAGTCTTGAAATGCTCGCTAAGTGCAGTGAAGCCGCGAACGTCAGAGAAAAGGATTGTCAAGTCTTTTGTTTCACCGCCAAGTTTTAATAGTTCTGGATTAGTTTGGAGCTTTTTAACCATCGCAGGAGCAAGATAGTGTTCAAACTGCTTTCTTATTTGTTGCTTCTGTTTAAACTCATTGATGAAACGCATGAACGCAGACACAGAGAAACAGATAAAAAGAGCGGCAACTATCCAACTGTAATCGAACAGCAATCCATTACTGAACGCTTTGATTCCATAAATCACAGGCGCGATCATTAAAGCGATAGAAAGTCCAGCGCAAACCAAGTAGTTCAGCCAGATGAACGCGACGATAACAATTAACGCTGCAACTAAACCATAAAGAATTTCATAGGTATTAAACTCTGATGGTCTTTCTAATCTTGAGTCGTCCAAAAGCATTTGCGCCGCAAACAAAGGAATTTCGTAACCGTTTCTAATGTTCACTGATGTTGCGACAGTGTTTGAAAGACCTTCTGCGGTTGGCGCAATCATTACGATCTTACCTTTAACGCTAGACCAATCTTCTTTGGTGAACGAGAAAGAATCAAAAGTGTATTTGAAGTTTAACCAAACGCGCCCATTTTCGTCAGTTTTAATTGTTTTAAATTTGGGAATACGAATTGCGGCCACACCTGCTTGATTAACTTTAGCTTGGTAACTTGGGTCGTTAGAAGCTACGCGCAAGATTTCTAATGGCAGCGTTGGGTAAAGTTCTTTGTCCACTTGAACGATAAGCGGCAATCTTCTAACTACGCCGTCAACTTCTGGCGCAGTTAGCAGCATACCAACGCCAGCCGCAGCTTCACCAAGCTCTTTTGTTGGCCCAATAGCCGCAGGATAGTCAAATAACCATTCGTCTATGCCACCGCCGATAACAGACACGCCTCTAGGCACAGGCGAACCTTTTCCTTTATTTGCCGCAGACTGACTAATGATTACAGGATATTTACCAAAAGTTTCTTTCAACGCAGCATCTCCGTTGAATCGGTCATTCTCAGCAAAGATAATTGGCAGAACAACAATTTCTGCGCCGTTATCAAAAGCTTTAGTTACAGCGTCAGCAATAATTTGTCTTGGAAAAGGCCATTGACCATGCTTCTCAAGAGTTTTCTCGTCTATCTCAATAACTACAACACTTTCACTTTGTACTTTTTCCTGCGCGATTTGATAATAATCTAACGTTTTTAACCTCGCAGTCTCGATGAAAAATGGGTCTTTAACTCTTAAAGCTACTAGACAAATTAAAACTAACAGTGATACTATTGCGGTATAGATTCTGTATTTTTTCATCTCTGAGTGATGTAAACTTTACTTTTTTCACCAAAGTTTAAAACGTAAGCTTGACCGTTAACTGTAACGGTAGAATTAGCGTCGTATTTGGTGGTAAATTTGATTACACCTTTATCAGTAGATAGAGATAATGAAGCATACTTTCCATCAGTAGTGAATCCGTTATTAACAGTGGTTGTTCCTGATGTTATATTATTTGTCTGAATTGGATTCGTGATCTGAACAACTTCAGCTTTAGGAGCTTCTTGAACTGTTGCAACAACTGCAACAGTTGGAACTTCTACTTTAACATCTAATTTTATTTGGGCAACTTCTGTTTCTTGTTTAGCTGGAGGCGGCGTATCTGCTGTTGTGCTCGCCGCTTCTGTTATAGACTCAGAAGCAGTTTGTTGCGCTACTTGAGTTTTAGTGTCTCCAGTTTTCTTATTTGATTTGTCGTCTTTCTTGTCCTCGACTTTATCTTTCTCAGATGAAGTCTTTTTTGTTTCTTTGCTATTCTTCGTGATAGATTTGTTACTCTCTACAAGAAGATTATTATTGATCTTTGATTCGTCATTCAAGTCAAGAATAACAGGAGAAGTTGGATTAGAGAAAGCAGAAGATACGAATGTAGCTTGATATGCTTGATTAAGCACCACTGTTCCACTTGCGTTTGTAACTTCGATAGAGCCTACAACTGGAGGCAAGCCAGTTAAAGATGGAAGCGAAGGCAAAAGAACAATTAAACTTTTACCATCTTCTCCTACGCTCATAGAGAAATCAGTTCCTCTTACTGATACAACAGCGGTTGGAGTTTTAATCTTTACGTTTTCTTTGCTATTCTTGGCAATTAATCCAGAAGTATATCTAACGGTTCCTGATGCGGCTTTGATGGACAAAGAACCTTTGCCGCTTGATGGGTCATAAACGAATTCGTCAATTTTGAGTTTAGAGAACTCTGTAATCTGAACTCTTGTATCATCCACAAAGGAAATGCCAACGCGGGATTGAAGTGTTTCGATTGTATCGTACATCTCAACCCCGACGTTGACTTTACCCTCAATCTTATCTTTATCTCTGGTAATTTGTGTCGGGCCAGTAGCCTCTACTATTTTACCAGATGAACCAAAAAGAGATAAAGCCGTTAATAAAAATATAACGGCAATTCTCATGTTACGGAATAGGAGTTAAGCCAGCAGCAGTTGTGCTTTGCTGAATAGTAACTGTATTAAAGCTACCAGTCAGATTATATGTTAATGTCTGCTTTTCTGTTCCTGCTTGTTGGAAGTTCATTGTATTAGAGCTTCCTAAAACAGTTACGACTTGACTGTGACCGCTGCCAGCAGCGTTACCGCTCGGATTACCTGCCTGAGTTGTAGTCAATGTGTTGCTGGAACCAGTGATGAGGTAGTCTAGTTTATTATATTTGCCATCATCAATTCCAACTTTCATTGTGTTGCTGCTACCAGTTACGACAAATTTAACATTACCGTCAACAGTAGTGGCTTTATCGGTGCTATTTGGCGTAGCATCTTTGTTGAGCAGGAATGAATTTGAGTTACCAGTAAAGGTTAAGTCGATATTGTTATTTGCTCCATTGGTAAACATCTTTAAGTTATTACTATTACCAGTAGTAATAGATTTGAGTGTCAGGTTGTTACCAATCATGGAAAAGTTAGCATCGTTGTTGTCTCCAACTTGTCTCATCTCAAAAGAGAGGTTGTCGGATGTTATTTCGCTGGGTGTGCCAGACGAACCAATTTTATTAACGCTACCAGTTTGAACAATAGTTGTTGTACCAGTAGTGGTGATTTGGTTGATGTAGATTTGATTCTGCCCAAAGCAAAGGGCGAATAAAAATACATATAAGGCTAATAGTTTGATTTTCATTGTTTTTGAGGGGTTTTGTATTTCCAGAATCCCGATTTCTCTCCTTGATCTACTATCTCTATTACTGCTTGTTCAATAGCACTTCTAACAGCTATTGTATTTGGTTCATTGGCAGTTAATCCAAGTTCAGCTTCCACAGGAGTTACGCCGTGCTCGTAGAACTTGAATAGATTGCCTGAAACCGCGACACTAGAAATTGTTTTAGTTATAGCTACACTGAGTAGTATCTCACCTGTTTGTACGCTGACGAAACGAAGCGATACTGTAACAACATCTTTACGATATTGAGAACTGGAAGATATGCCAAGAACACTTGCGCCAGCTCCACCAGTAATTATGTTAGTGTCGTAGCCAATGATGCCGCCTTCTGCAATAATGCCAGCAAAGAGCATAGGAGCCAGTTTTTCGGCGTCTCTACCTTGAAAGGTTTCTCTTGTTTGGTTGATTAGCTGCCGTTCTCTGATGATATTGTCCAAACTAGTGCGTTCTAGCACCTGAAACCATTTACCGCTGCCAGCAACGCGCAAAGCGTCTATAAGCCAGCTTTCTGCGCCTTGTGTGACTGCGGACGAGAAAGAAGCGTATGAATCTACTGTTTTACGCTGACCAGTCTTATCAACAAAGGAATAGACCGCAATGCTGATTCTAGGACTCTCAGGGGGCGGCAGATTGCGTAACTGCTGCTCCAATGGAGGAGCTTGCAGCTTAGGTTTTTCCAATATAGCAGGTTTTTGTGGGAAAGATGAGCAACCTGCTAGTAAAAGAATGAAGAATGGAGTAAACCACTTCATTCTTAACCACCTCCTGGTTTGAGGACTCCAACAGGAAGCTGAATTTGCGTAGAGCTACCTGTTGCTGGGTCGTTAATATACAGCGTTACTAGATCGCCGTTCTTCTGCCAAGTGACTGTCGCGCCACCTTGTAAATT
>Ga0222712_10004790_pt1 | contig 14017 bp, 12 predicted proteins | sample C33_657DmetaG_FD_165043 | JGI IMG/M metagenome (GOLD analysis project Ga0222712, IMG submission 165043) | Estuarine water microbial communities from San Francisco Bay, California, United States - C33_657D | ecosystem: Environmental > Aquatic > Marine > Unclassified | place: USA: California... | reverse complement strand
GTTCCCCATCCTGGGCGACACCCTATACCTGCCAGGCCAGCAACTGGGTGCCACCCAAACCATCACCACAGACCAATCCCCATTGCACCTTTTCGCTTGGAAACTCAAATTCCGCCACCCTGTGACCTGCCAATGGGAATTGTTCCAGGCCCCACTGCCCGATTGGGCCTCCGGGGTTGATTAATCAACCGGCTTCCTCTCCACCGCCAGAAAACGCAACCACCGGCAGCGGGGGCACCAACCCAAAATGTATTTCTTCCAAGAGACGGCCCCTACCCGCACCATACCCGTCTCCGCGGCATCACGAATTTGACCGCATCGGCAACACCGCACCTGCCACCCCGGGGCATATCCTTCCATTTGCTTCACCCACCTCCCCGGCAATCCACTGATCAACCGATCCGCCTAGGCATCCGGGGCCGATTCCATCCCCTGTCCAAACGATCCGTTTTTCCCCTGGCCCAGCATGCGGTGGTGCGCCTCCAGATCGACCGGGTCGTACCCTGTCCGGTCCAACAGCATCCGAACCGGGGGCAGGACCCGCCCCCCTGGTATCCCCGTCACCCTGCCCAGCAGTTCCGCGTGGGAGTCGGCCGTGAATCCCTGAAACCCAACGGTTCCCACAGCCCTATCCGAATTGGCCACATGCAGGCGGCCCAAGGCCGCGCGGATTTCCGGTGGAATATCCCCCAAGGCCGCCAAATCCAAAGAGGAATCCTCATCATCCAACACCGATTTTACATCCGGGCACGCGAAACGAACCTCATCCGGCCGATCAAAGCCTCGCAGGGCCAGGGTCAAAATCTCCTCAAACCGGTGCTCTTTCGGGTACAGCTCCCCAATCTCCCCCACCTCCAAGGTCACATATTCAAAATCCACCGCCTCCAGGGCCTTTCCGAACAGGGCGCCATATTCACCAAGCGGCCCAAGTCCGGGCAATATCCGCTCGAGATGGTCAATCCCCTCCCGCAATTGCCTGAGGGCTTTTTCCCTGCGGCACAGGGGCGCAAGGGCGCGAATTTCCTTCCGGTTCACACGAAGCACCTGCCGACGCAGGTCTCCCTCCCGGAACAGGGTCAGCCATAGAAGAGGGATGCCGGCTTCCTGCGTCGCCACCAACTGGCGCGCGGGATTGTAACCCGGCTCCGAAAGCGAAGGGTAAAGGCTGTCCAGATTGCTGACGGCAAGGTACGCCCGATTGGCCATGGCTTTGCCCCGGGGATTGTCAGGAAATCGTGACGGGGTTGATGCTAACCTGTTTCAGCCATGCAAGGTAATCAATTCCCGCCCATCACCGGGAATACCGAGTCACCGAACCCTTCGGTCCCACCGCCCATCCGGTCCCTTCCTCCGCGAACCCCACCGCGTTGTGGTTTCCCATGTCCAGCCTGCGCCATGTCTCTCCGCCATCCATCGATTCATGGGCCCCGGCTGTCCCCACGCCGATCCACCGGTCCTTAGCCCAGGCCACCCCCGAACAGAAGGGCGGCGGTTTCCCCGCAAGGGTCCAGGTCCTTCCGCCATCCCCGGTGCGTGCCACCGTGGCCCCCGATTCGTTGGGCCTCCGGTAGTCGCCGCCCACTACCACCCCGCTCCCCCCCTTCACCCAGCCGATCGAGAAAATCCCCGAGGATTCATTACCGGCAGCCACCGGCGTCTCCGCCACCGTCCAGGTCCTCCCACGGTCGACCGAGTGGAATACCCTTCCCTTTCCCGACCCACCGGTCACAAACCAGGCCTCCAGGGTTCCCCGGGTCATCAGGCAAGTCCCGCTCGCCGCGAACGCTCCCTCTTTGGGCAGCGCGCCCGGCATCCCGCCGGCATCCACCGCCTTCCAGTTTGCACCGCCATCCTCCGTGGTCAGGATCTGGAATCGCCCGTCCACCGGGTCGCCGAATACAAGGCCGTGTCGTTCATCCCAAAAGGCGATCGCGTCCCAAAACCCCTTGGCTTCCCGGTTCACCACCTGCTGAAGCCAGGTTGCTCCTCCATCGGTTGTCTTGAATATCCTCGACGCATCCCCGGGCCCCGCGGCCAGCAGGTAAGCCACGCGCTCGCCAAAAGCCTCCACATCCCGAAAGTCCAGCTTCTCCGCCCCTGGCACCACCCGTGTCTGCCAAGTGGCGCCCCCATCGGTGGTCCTGCCAACCGTTCCACCCGTGCCGCTCACCCAGGCGATTTGCCCGCTGACCACGCTCACCCCGCGCAACCCGGCATCACTGCCCAGGCTCTGTTTCTCACCCTGGAGGCCCTGTCCCCGGGCCGCCATCACCAAGGCCGCCCAAACCACAGCTACCAGCCAATTCGCGCGCATTTCCCGCCTCCGGCCCGTTGCCCACAGTGTGACTCCCAGCATAACCACCCTCTGCCACGCCTCCCGGTTTTCCGTTAAAATCACGAGATATTCGTAACCGAGGATGCTATCCCATGCCGTTTCCACAAGACTCCCGCCGTGCCTTCCTGAAGAGCACCGCCACTGTTGCCACCGTGGGTTCCCTGGCCGCCGATACGGTTGCCAACTCCATTCAACAGGCCAAGGCTCCGCTGATGGCCTATGTCGGCACTTTCAGTTCACCCCTGAAAGATGTGCTCCCCACCCAGGTCGACCTGCCACCGGGCAATGGCCGGGGCATCCACTTGTTTCAGGTCGACCGCGCCACCGGCGCGCTGCGCGAGGCCGGCATCCACGAAATGGGCACCAGCCCCAGTTGCCTCGCGGTCAATGCCGCCGGCACCCGCCTCTATTCCGCTAATGAGACCGACCGCGTTGGCCCCGAAAAACACGGCACCGTCAGCTCCTTCGCCATCAACCGTGAAAATGGCGCCCTCCAGTTGCTCAACACTGTCAGTGCGGGCGGCGCCGGCCCCACCTATGTCAGCGTTCACCCAGCCGGCAAGCACCTGCTCGTCGCCAACTACTTCGGCGGCTCCATCGCCGTGCTTCCCATCCTGGCCGATGGCAAGCTGGGCGAGGCATCCGATGTGAAAAACGATGCGGGCAAGATCGGCCCCACCCGCGCCCCCCATGCGCCCAAGGGCAGTTTCGCCTTCAGCGGCCACGACCGCACCCACGCCCACCAGATCGCCCCCGATCCCACCGGCCGTTTCGTCCTCCATGTCGATCTTGGCCTCGACACCATCTATGTCTGGAAATTCGACCCTGCCACAGGCAAGCTCAGCCCGGCAGAACACCACACGGTCCAATTGCCCCCGGGCGACGGCCCCCGCCATTTCCATTTCCACCCCAATGGCAAATGGTTCTATTCCATCCAGGAAGAAGGCAGCACTCTGGCCCTCTTCGATTACGATGGGGCCACCGGCAACCTCTCCCCCCGCCAAACCATCTCCACCCTGCCCCCCGGCTACACAGGCAGCAACTTCTGCTCCGAGGTGCTCCTCTCAGCCGATGGCCGGTTCCTCTACGCGGGCAACCGGCTGCACGACAGCATCGGCGTCTTCAGCATCGCCACCGATGGCACCCTCAGGCACGTGGCCGATGAGTGGACCCGCGGCAACTACCCCCGCAGCTTCAGTTTCGACCCATCCGGCACCTTCCTGTACTGCTGCAACCAGCGTGCCGACCATGTCACGGTGTTCCGTGTCGGCAAGGACAAGGGCTTGCTCGAATTCACCGGCCATTTCGCCCCCGTCGGCAACCCCTCCATGGTCCTTTTCCTCGATTTGTCCGGAAACTGACCTCCCCCAGACCGCCCCACCGTACCGCCGGCTTGAAATCTGGGAAGGAGTTCCCCCATGCGCGCTTACCGTCTTGATTCCCCCGAAGGCGTCCAGTCCCTCAAGCTCGTCAACCTGCCCGATCCCGCGCCCGGCCCTGGCGAGTTGGTCATTGCCGTGCGCGCCTGCTCGCTCAATTACCGCGATTCCCTGCTCCTCAAGGGCGGCTACCCCCGCAACCGAACCTACCCTGTCATTCCCTTGTCCGATGGCGCGGGTGAGGTGGTCGCCATCGGTGCGGGTGTCACGCGCTTCCAGGTGGGCGACCGCGTCGCCGCCAACTTCATGCGTGATTGGATCTGTGGGCCCATCAACGAGCGCGCCCTGCTTTCCTCGCTCGGCGGCGGCATCGATGGCATGCTGGCCGAACGCGTCTGCCTGCCGGAGACCTCGGTGGTCGCAATTCCCACCCACCTTTCCTGGGAAGAGGCCTCCACTCTCCCCTGCGCCGCGCTCACCGCCTGGAACGCCCTCACCTCCGCCAACACCAAGGCGGGCGACACGGTCCTGGTTCTGGGCACCGGAGGCGTCAGCATCTTCGCCCTGCAGTTGGCCCGCGCCTTTGGCGCCCGGGTCATCGCCACCAGCGGCAGCGACGACAAGGCCGCCAAAGCCAAGGCTCTCGGGGCCGACGCCGTCATCAACTACAGACAGAACCCCGAATGGCACGGGGAGGTCCGCAAACTCACCGGCGGCGCGGGCGTCGATCTCGTCCTGGAGGTCGGCGGACCCGGCACCTTCGAGCGCTCCATCAAATCCACCCGCGTGGGCGGCACCATCGCGCTGATCGGCCTCCTCGATGCCGGCACCGAACCGCCCAACATCATCCCCCTGCTGCTCAACGCCCAGAAGGTGCAAGGCATCTATGTCGGCAGCGTCGACATGTTCGAGGAAATGAACCGCGCCATCACCGTCAACCAAATCCGCCCCGTCATCGATCGTGTTTTCCCGTTCTCGGAAGCCCGTCAGGCCTACGAGCACCTCATCTCCCAAAAACATCTGGGCAAAATCGTTATCCGCGTGGGCGACGCCTGACCAATGAAACCTAGTATGATATAAAAGTATACTAGTTAGATAGCTCGCTTTACCTTGAATTCACCGCCCACACACGAACCGTGGCGGTTGTGCCGCCCCTGCACTGAATCCAGCAAACCCGGTTGGCCCCTTTCCCTTCCGCTCTGTCAATTCACCGGCCGAAACAACCCGACGGACTCCGACGGAATGCCAGGGCCTGCCATCCCCATGCCACGAAAAGCCGTGTTGCTGGCGCTCCTGCTGGGCGGATGGGCGCTTCCGGCTTCCCAATCCTTTGCCGATGGAGCAACACCGCGCCAGGCCAAGCCGTTCAACCGGGCCATCATCCTGTCCGGCATGGGGCTCAACTTTGTCACCTACCTGGGCCTGTACGATGCGGCCCTCGACGCCGGCGTCGAACCCGATCTGGTGATCGGTGCCAGCGGCGGCGCGGTGGCCGCCGCCATCATCGCGGCGTTCCCTGAAAGGGAAGACCGCCGGCGCTTTCTCGAATCCGAACAGTTCTACCGTTTTTTTGAGGCCATCGAGGTCGAAAATTCCAGACCAGCCGGCCAGATTGGCCATATGGCCCGCCTGGCCACAGGTCGCTTTGGCTTCCCTCCCCTCACCCCCAATCTGGAAAAACGGCCACTGATCGCTTACCCCGAGCAAATCCGCGAAAGCCTGGATGTCCCCTTCCCGTCCCGTCCGGATACCCCCGCCATCGTGTTGATCGCCGGCAGGTTGGACTATCCCCCCGGGTGCGCCGTCCGCCTTTCCCGCAAGCTGTTCACCGAGACCTGGTTCACCGACCCCGCCACGGCCGGGCACCTGCGCGGCATCCCATCGCCCGTGGGCGACCGTTTCCGATGGGGCGGCGTCAACCGGGACACCGCCGTGGTGGACCATGTATCCATCACGCAGGCCATGCGCGCCTCCATCAGCGAACCGTTGCTGCTGGAGCCGGCCGTCATCGACAATGACCGCTACATCGGCGGCGGCATCGATGCCTGGCCGGTGGAGATGGCCGACCGCCTGGCGGAGGAAACCGTGGTCCCCCGACCCAACGACCTCACCTTCACCATTCGCCTGCTGTTCGACGGGGTGTTCCGGTACGGCTCGCGCAGGCGTTGGAAGGAGGTGGAGCGCCTCCCCTGTGCCACAACGGTCGACATGGCCGACTACCGCGATCGGTTGCGCGATGCCACCTTCTGGTTCCAGATTCGCAATAATCCACAGGGCGGAGGGGCCACCGGTCCGCGCAAAATCATGTCCCGGTATCAGGTCGTTTTTGATGGGCCCAAGGACCACGAAGATTTCCTGGCCAAAACCCGCATCCAATACCAATACGGTTACGAGCGTGGTCAGGAGTCATTCGCCCGGTAGGTGGCGGATGATTCTCCGCGATTTTCGCCCCGATCAGGCGTATGCCGCCCCGGGTGCTCCGGACTGCCCGACCGATCGCCGCCCCGCGGTATCTTCCATCCAGTCGCACGCCTTTGCCACCGCCTGATGCGGCTGGACCCACCGGGAAAGGGTTCCGGCCTTTTGCCGAATCACCGGATTCTCGGTCAGGCTGGCCAAACAGCGCGTCAATCGTCGGCGCGATGCCCACCGCGGGGCCACCTCCATCCCGCACCCCAGCCAGTCCACCCGCCGGGCGTTGTCATGCTGGTCGTGCGCGAAGGGAATCACCAGTTGGGGCACCCCCGCCGCCAGGGCGCGAGCCAGGGTCCCCACCCCGCCATGGTGAATCAGCACACTGGCCTTGGGCAGCAATTCCCCCATCGGTGCCCAGGGCACCCGCCGCACATGGGCGGGTAGCGGATGCGGCACCTGGTCAGCGTTCTTCGACAAAATCACCAACCGCCGTCCCAAATATCCCGTGGCGTCCGCCAATCGTTCAAACAGCCACCGCGCATGGCACATGGCGCTGCCGAAGGTTGCCACCACCGGCGGTGCCTCCCCGGTCATGAATTCCCACAGCGGGTCCAGCTCGTGCCCCTGCTGCCAGTCATCATGCTGCAAAAAGCCGATGTGCCGGGCCTGCCCGGGCCGCTCCGGCATCGGGCCGAACCACTCCGGAAAGCACAGCAGCACCCGGTCGGGAGAATTCCACCAGCCCTCCAGGTAGCGTTTCACCGGCGGCCGGCCGATTTCCGATCTAAGCGGCTCTACAATGGGTCCAATCCATGGATCGGTGATCCGGTCCACCAGTTTATAGGTCAGCCGGGGTGCCAGCCTCAGCATCGTGTTGGCCAGCCATCCCTCGGGCAGCTTCGGCGGATGCCGCCTGCAGCGTAAAAAAATCGGCGCCAGGTGGAGGGTGACCAGCGGCACCCCAAGTTCTTCCTGGGCGATCCTGGCACCGATTCCCAGGGGTGATGCCGCCACAACCCGGTCCCCCAACCCCTTGGAAAACTCGCGGGTGACCTCTCGCTGCTGGCGGATCAGGTCCTGGGCCTGCCCGTCCACAAAAATGGTTTTGGTTCCCTTGCGCGGATGCCACAGGTCCGGATTGCGGGTGATCCGCTCGTAGTTCTCAACCGTGCCCAGGCCCCGGAACAAGAGCCCCGCCCTGTGCACAAACGATTCAAACACCGGATTGGCGCAAACAGTCACCCGCCAGCCCCGGGCATGCAACCCGCGCCCCATGGCAATCAGGGGAAACACATCCCCCACCGACCCGACCCCGAACAAAAGCGCGTGTCTCATGGAGGTTCCAAAAATCCGGGCCAATTCCTCCGCGGCCCGCTCTTTCACGGGTTCCACAGGGATTCCTATCCGGAAACACGGCCTTCAAATCAAGCTGAATCCCTGCCCGTTCCCAACCGCACGAAAAAGCTCAATAACCCATACCCATGGGAGCCTAAAGCTCCTCCCTCCCCGGTTCACCAAAATCAAAAAAACCAGAACTATCTTTGCGCCCTTCGCATCTTCGCGATGTGAAAACACCCTGAAATTCCGACCACCTCGCACTACCAAACCCAAATTTTCACCAAAATATTTTCCAAAATCCCCCTTAACTGCTCACTGAACATCGCCACCTGTGCGTCAACAATCCAAGGGAAGTGAGGAGAAAAAAAGCCACACAGATTTGCTAGGCCAGCAACCCCGCCTCGTGAGACAGTCCGAATGGAAGGTGTGTCTGATCTTTAATAGGCCCCCGGTCCATCGGTCCAAGGCGGTGAGGGACTGGGGGGATCAAAACCAGGTAACGAATCAGCCTGTCCAAGCTCCGGGTTACAGCCCAGAATCGGTAAAAAGCGCCCGCCACTGTGCCTCAATACCGAAGGTCACCAGCGTGCATTGCTTGGGTCATTGCATGGACAAGTTCGGCTAATCGGACACACCCCGCGATTCGGAACTCACGATGGCTGCCACCACTTATTCCTATGGCCTATGCCAGTAAATTCCCATACACCACGCACTCCGGAGCCGAACGACGGCGGTAACCGGGCCGCCGTTAATAACGATGATTTCAAAATCGGTGGGATCGTCGGCTCCTATTCACCGTTTTGGTCTGCATGGTTTTCGCCAGCTCACATCCAGGTGAAAGTTGTTGAAGTCGGGGTCATCCAAATCGCCAGCATGCCGAATGACGCCGCCGGATGGCAACGAAGACATCTTGACTTGTTGGCCATCCGGGACAACGAGGCCGAACGCCTGGTGTTCGATCAGACGATTGCAAAGATCAATGACACCATCTTCGAGTTCTGCTGGGACATTGTGGATGCTGATATCCGGCCTGCCGAACTTTCGCATGCCGCGCGTATGGTACCACTTCAACGAGGAATCGGGTTCTTCCGAGACGAGGATCACCGTGTGATGACGAGGAACTGCTGCAGCAGGATCAAAAATCTGTTGTTTCCAATCCGAAGGTTGCCACCAACGGAACATGAGCGGATCGTAGATTGCACATCCGCCGTGATCGATCAAATAAGTAATTAGGCCGACCGTGTCGCGTAAATAATCAAGCGTCGATGAATCGGTCGGTGTGCCACGCAAGATCACGCAATGCCGGGATTGTTCCACGATTGCAGCGAGTTTGGGATTAGCGGTGACGAATTCGTCCCAGAGGTATCCCACCCGGAAGCTTCCGGGCACCTCAGGGTGCTTGTTCGGGCCATACGACATAACCTGGATGCCGTCAGGCGCGCCATTGCTGCGGTATTCAGCCCGCGACAATGGGGCGGACAAATTGATCTCGCCGTAAACGACATAGAACAACATCGGATCCCCGCCACCAGCGACCAGATGCTCCCTTTCCCAAGATTCGAGTTTAGAAATCATGTCATTGTTTCAGAGGCAGAACGGCTGCGTTAACCCGGCAGCGGCCAAGAACCGTTGATTTCAAAATCCGTCCGATCCGCCGCTAGGGTTGACCGCCTTGTCAGGGGGCGGCATCCGCGGGCGTTAGCGTATTCCAATTGTCCGCGAGAAGGTGAAAACCGAAATCGCTCCCATGGCGGGGACCCGGTTTGAACAGGCCGCTCAAGGTCAAATCCTGGATGGAATTCGTGAAGCCATCCGACCCACACGCCTTGGCCCACGGACGGCGCTTGTAGCCGATGAGCTTTGCGGATGTCAGTTCGCGCAAGGCTGCCACAACCGCGCTGACCTTTGGCGGTTCCTGCCGAGCCAGTTCCGAGACGACCGCGAAGATCACAACCGGATTGAACGAGAGGCCTTTGCGGGAACCACCCGCGAAAGACTCGTTTGCGATCGACAGAAAAACATCGGGAGCAAGGTCCTCGCGTTCGCACGCCGCCCACGCCGGTGCCCACACTTCCAAGTTAAAAAATTTCCACGACTTTGACGCATCCTTGTTCGCCGGTGAGCCGTGGCACCATTTTTGGTGATCAGCGTCCTTCCAGCCGAGCCGCCCAAACTTGACCTCGCCTGCCAGCTTCGGCAGGAATTGGGTCGAGCGCACCGCCGGGTTGCCACGTGCAGCTTGAATCAACGGGTCGATCGTCGGCCACAACCGTTGCCAGACCTTCCAACGCCAGAGCGGCGCGGCATCTGGGCTGCCGAGAACGACATAGGTTTCATAGTTGGCGGTATGAAAACCCATAAGCACTAGCCCCCTATCGACTGCCGTAACCGGGCGGCCGCCGAAAAACGATGTCTTCAAAACCAACGTTGTCGGCCGCTCCGGTTCAGGGCTTTGTTCTGCCAGCCTTGCCCATCTTGCGCAACAGCCGGACCAACCGTCCGGCCTTCTTTTCAACAACCGTCCAATCCCATGCATGTGGGCTTTGAAAATCAGGAAAAGTGTCGCTCCAATTCGAAGCACGGATCGCCGAATTAACAGCCACCCGGCACTTAACCATCGGGAGTTTCCGGAAGTCGCATTGCAACTGGATCAGGCCCCATCCTTCTTGACAAAATCGGAAGGTGTGGCCATTGCACGCTTCCGGCTTCAGATCAATCCGTCGCTCTTGGGTATGGCCTTTCGCCTCGGGATAGTAGAAGGTGTATTGTCGAAATACGTCCCCGATTCCCGGTTCGTAATGCAAATCGTCGAGCAATGCGTCGGCATCCGCAAATTCTCTAGTGACGCAACCAAAGTTGGAATACGCCTGCCGGACGACCACGGGCCCCTGCGCGAAGACCGCCTTCACGATTTCGTTGAGCTGCTCCAAGGAGATTTGTTGCAAGGTTTGCATGGATTCCTGAGGCCGAAGGAAGGATTTGACCAGCACGCGGCAAGTACTTTTTCCATTTTCAATGTCACCCGATCCGCTGCTCGGGTTGACCGCCTTGTTAGCCGTCCTGGTCCATTAGAGAACGGTACAACACTTCGTTCCATGGTTCGCCCCAGGGGCCTTTCTGCGTGAGGTGCCGCGAATATCCAGGTCGTTGCCCGTTGGTGATCATGGCAATAGCCTGCCCGTCCTGTACCACAGCACACGATTCTCCATCGTCGGACCATTGCAAAGACCATTTGTATTTTAACGGATCTTTACACAAAGCCTGGGGGCCGGCAAAGCCCTCGGCAGCCGGCGGAGGACCACCACGATAGGACGACATTTCCGAATTCTTGGGCGCCGTCACGCGATTAAAAACCCATGCATCGGCCACGACTTTAGCGGAACCAGATTCGGAGAGGTATAGCCAAGCCGATGTTCCGTTGTCCTCGAAGGTCGCAGTTCGCCCCGAATCGGGGTGCTTCTCGCTCAGGAACAACGAATCGTCCATGTGTTCCTCCTCGGCCCATCTGTTTTTCTAAAGAAATCCCTTTTTGACGGGCTGGTATAAGGCTAGACGCGGCTGATGATAAGGCGATGTGTGGCCCCGTCAAACGGATGGAGGCGAATCCCCCGCTAGCCTGGGATAGTTGCTGCGTTGCGTCTGGTGGATAACCAAGGAGATTTCGGTGTTACGCCGATCTGGATTTACTAGAAAAAAGTTAAAGAGGATCGTGTTAAATGACTTAAGGGGGTATTCCAAGATTCACAAAGAGGCAACCATTTTTGGGTTTGCCCAAGGTGAGAACCAGAATGCCCCCTTTAGCCCCTTCCGCTCGATTACTTTGCAGCGGCAACGCCGGGCGTCTTGCTGTGCGCGTGTTGCGGGAAGTCAAAGGTCAGCACGAATGGATCGGTTCCGGTGTTCTCAATTTCCACACCGCCGTTCGACAGCGCCGCCTGGGTGATGAATCCGATCTCGGGATAAATCTCGCCCAGGATCATATTCTGGTGGTATTTCACGCCGAGCTTGCCGACGCGCCCGCTGCCGCCGTTCGTGTGGAACATCGTGGGGCACTCGGGGCGAAAAGTCGTCTTGGCACCCGGCTGCAAGGTGAGCCGAAGAATCGAGCACTTCTGGTCGCCGAGGAAATCTCCGTAAATGATCCACTTTGCATCGACACCCTGGCCTCTGAATTCATCGGCCGCGATGGCTGGCCTCGCATTCTTCAACACGAAGTCGGGGTCTTGGTTGGCGGCGAAGTCGAACTTTTCCACCAGGTAATCCCAGTCTTCGTGCCGGGCCTTGGGATAATCCTCTTCCCGGCAGGCGTAAAACGCGTCCTTCGCGCCGATCCGTCCATCCAGGGTAAGATCCTCGGCCAGGAAGTGCTCATCCATCGTGACATGTAATTCATGCGTGCAAAGGTTCGTCGGTGAATGCAGCACGCCGTTCGGCATCACGAACCCGTCATCCAGTTTCATCATCACATGCGGAGCCAGGTGGCGAATGCCGTTGTACTCGCCCTTTCCGAAGCCCTTCATGCAGGCGCGGAACTTCTCTTTCGTCACCCACGAATAAAGCCCCATCGCCGTCGTGTGATAATGCGATGCGGAGACGCCCGGATTGTCGAACGAATTGATGTCATACACTTCCCACTTCGCCCAGTGCAGGTGATCCGGAATCGGATTCAGATTGTCGAATTTCTTGGACACGATCGGCCAGGTCGGCTTGCCAAACAGCTTGGTGGAAAAGTCCGTGACCTTCTCGCCAAGAACAGCCTTGGGATGGGCGGCGATCAGGTCCTGAAGCGAGACGAATTGGCCGTCGGCGGTGAGGACATGCGCTTCCCCTTCGCGAAACGGCGCCTTCTTGGTGCGCGTGTCGATGACACCCGTCACGATGGGTACGGTGCAGCACATCCAGAGTTCATCGAGACCCGTGCCGTTCATGTAGTCCGGGTAGTACGATCGCCCCTCCAGGCGCAGGCGCTTTCCCGGGGTGCAGAATGTCCGGCCGGCGTAGCGATGCAGAAGCTGCAACACCCCGCCCGATTGGTTCATGCAGGCATCGAGAATCGATGCGATTCCGCCACTGGTTCCGTCGACGACACCTTGTTTGGGGTATTCGTGAAGCTTGTCGGCGAGAAGGGCGGTCGAAGCGACCATGGGCAATGTTCCTTGAAAAGCCTGAATAGGTTGGGTCGGATCCAAAACAATTGTGAAAACCAAGAATATTCGCAATTCGCCCGTGAATCAACAAGTCGGGCGAATCAAGGGAGAAGGGTAACTCCTAAACCAACCACCCTCATTCGCTCCGTTTCAGCCGGATTTCCACCCAAAATTTTTCCAAAAATGTTGCCAACTGCCCTCTGAACAACGCCACCTGTGCGTCAACAATCAAAGGGTAGTGGATTGGGAATGTCGCCAGACGCCAATGGTATAGGCCTCCATTGCTTGCCTCGCGCCACCTGCCCCGATCCACGGCGGCCCGTGCCGGTTGAAACCATTCAACTGTCCCGGTGTCTGATAGCCCTGCCGGATCTGTCGCCACGGTGGCGCCCGACCGTCGGCCCGGCTCAACCCCGCGGAGGCGTGTTGGATGTTCCCCATGGCTCTCCAAGCCCTCCGCCCAACCGCGCGCCAACGGCGGGAGTCTGGCGCCAAGGGGCGCGATCATTCCGGGACCTTCCGACCCCGGAACCGCGCTCAGGACTATGTGTTGTTTCCACAGGCGATCCGGCGACACCCGGATCTCTGGCATGCAGGTGGCGCGCCGCCCCCAAGGCGGCTTACCGGTTGGGGCCTTCTGCCCGACCACCCCCTGGTCAGCTCTATGTCACATCGGATCGCGATGCCCCGGCTGCACGCCCCGGCCCATCGCGGCACAGACCCGCCAGGGGTTTCTCGCACAAAGTCTCCTCCTCCACCCATGGAGGGCGAAACACCGGCAAGCCAAAGGATAAGGGCTCAAACCCGTTCACCCCTCAGCCATTTTCCCCCAGACCACCAGGCGGGGCCCGCCCAGGGTCCGCCACCCAAAAACAAAAACCGCAAGCCCTTACCAAGTAAGAACTTGCGGTCAAAAGCAGTCAATATCGGGGCGACAGGATTTGAACCTGCGACCTCTTGCACCCCAAAATGCAAAGTAGCTTTTTATATATCAACTTATTTTGTCGGTTAATTTGAATAAAAAACCTTAAAAACAAGCGATTAAAAATGACCACTCATAAACACTAGCGACCATTTAGCACCCTCTCGAGGATCTTACTGACAGGCAAATGTAGTACAAGTAGTACATTGCCAAGGCTTGTCAGAGCGCATTCCGATTCAAAGTGATATCTAAAACAACCTACCCTTCCAAGGACCAACTTTTTGACCTTTTTTAGGGGGGTGTCTCGGCGGCTCACCCGCTATCAGCCTCCATCCAATGGCTACCTTTTCTTCTCAGTTCATTTTATTTGGAACACCTGTTCGGATTCAAAACAGGTGGCGTATTGGCTGGTACCGAACTGGCTCCAAGGCGATTGTCGCCTGACTTGAAACGGCTTGGTGGACTCCCCAACCACCGGGCT
>Ga0222712_10004789_pt1 | contig 14017 bp, 10 predicted proteins | sample C33_657DmetaG_FD_165043 | JGI IMG/M metagenome (GOLD analysis project Ga0222712, IMG submission 165043) | Estuarine water microbial communities from San Francisco Bay, California, United States - C33_657D | ecosystem: Environmental > Aquatic > Marine > Unclassified | place: USA: California... | reverse complement strand
TAAACGTGAAGTTGGCGTAGGCGCACAAGCCGTTCAAAAAGTTCTTCCTGAGATTGTCACCGAAGCGCCAGCTTCTGCGAAATATCTTACGATTGATTACTCAAAGTTGACTCCTCTACTTATCGAAGCAATCAAAGAACAGCAGCAACAAATCGAAAATCAACAAAAACAAATTGAAGAACTGCGTTCTTTAATCAATAATAAATAACATGGCACTCCCGAATAATACAACCATTTCTCTTAGCCAAGTTAATACAGAACTTGGTTATAGCTCAACAGCAACAATCTCACTGAATGATGCTGCTGTACGTACTCTTGCTGGTGTTTCGAGCGGAGCTATTTCCATGAGTAATTTATGGGGAAAGAGTAACGCTCAAACATATACATTCACAGGTTACGGAGAAGAAAGCTGGACTATTCCATCTGGAAAAACATCTTTTATTGCAAAACTATACGGAGCTGGTGGAGGAAGCGGAGTTAATTCTGGCGGCGGAGTTGGCGGATATGTTCAAGCGACATTTTCTTGTAGCGGAGGCGCAACTTTAACTTTTTATAAAGGCCAAGGTGGGCAAGGTTATTTAACAGGTGGTTATCCAGATGGAGGAAGTGCTCTAGGTCTTGGCGGTTCTGGTGGTGGCGGATCTACTCGTTTATATTATAACGGAACTTTATATGCTGCTGCTGGCGGCGGAGGAGGAGGCTCTAATGATGGCTACGACGGAATTCCAAGCTACGGCGGGGCGGGTGGCGGAACAAACGGCAACGGCGGTGGCGATGGTAGCGGTAAAAATGGTGGCGGCGGAACTCAAGGTGGCGGCGGAGGTGGAGGAAGCGGAGATATATCAAACGGTTCTGGCGGTGGTTATTTCAGCGGAGGCAATAGCGGCGGAGATGGAGGCTATGTTGGTGGCGGCGGCGGTGGCGGATTCTATGGTGGAGGAGGCGGGGCTTCCGATAACACAGGCGGCGGTGGTGGTGGTGGTGGATCAGCTTATCTTGCTGGTGGCTCTAGCCAAGTTTACACTACAGGAGGAGGAGCTTCTGGCGGCGAAGGAGTTTACGGTTCTGGAAGCAATGGTTACGTTGTAATTATTACATAATATGAAAATTAAAGTAAAAAGCATTCCAATTTTAGCGGATAAACAAGTATATATAGATTATAAATCTATTACTCGACGCGATTTAACAGTTAATGGAAATTTAGTACAAGGCACTGAATGTTATTGGCGTTTTGTTGATGAAAACGAAAATGAGCTGATTGGATTTGTACCTACAATGATAAAAGGTGAATTATATTCTTCTTGGGACGGTACAGAAGAACATTTTGGCGAATTACTTTTACAAAAATTAGCGTTGGAAAAGATTGTTTAACGATTAATCTAACTGGGTACGCACTTGACGCAACCTTCAGCCAAGAGTTTAATTATGGCGAATTCGCCGTAATTAGAAGTAAATCTGAATTATCTAACCAATAAAAAAGCCCCGAATTTCTTCGGGGCTTTGTTGTTTATAGGGTATTTAGTTTAGGAAGCTATAGCAACGAAGACACCGTTTGTGGAGTCTTGCGGAGCGCCGATCTGCGATGTGAAGACAAGGTCAACTGTCTTGTTATCACCGAGCGAAGAAGACAAGCTTTCACTGACGAGCTTGGCGTTCTTGATTTGGTAAACAAGTTTTTCAGTACCAGATGGATCTCTGAAAGCGAATTTCAAGGTCTTGAATTCGTCGTTGTTAACCAACGAGGAGAGATTGCCAGATTGCTTCAAGTCAGCGACGATGGCGGAAACGTTAACGGTAACTTCAACTGGGAAGTTGATAACCTTAGCGTAGCCGAAGCGATTGCCGAGACGTTGGAGGGTGGTGCGACCAACTGGAATATCAATCGAGAAAGATTGAATGTGTGCAGCGGAGTTACCAGAGTCAACGCCTGTTGGCATATCAACGAGAATTGGGTCAGCCAATTCCATTGTAATGTCACCGGGGCGAAGAGCGGAAAGACCTACATCACCAGTAGATGGTGTTGGGAGGGTAAATCCGTTAGAGCCAGTGGCGCTAGTTTCAACAATCAAGGAAGGAAGAACACCAGTGCTACCTTCAACAACATTGATATTCAAACCTTCGACTGTGACAGAAGCGGTTGGGATGTTGCCGACAGAAGCTTCAATACCGTATTGGGTAACGAAACCGTTGCCGATTGTGATTGTGCTAGAAGCGGTACCAGAGAATGTGGAGCCAGCAACGCCAGCGGCATCGTTGCCTTCTGGAGCAGTGAAAATGTGGAAGTTACGGCCAGAAACTGTAGCGGAATCGTTTGTCTGAGTAGCGTCGATAAGACCGCTGATGAAAGACAAAGTAGTGCCAAGACCAGTTCCAACGCTGAAACCAAGCGCACTTTCGTTGTTACCTGTGGTCAGGTAATACGAGAAGTCGAGGTTAACTGTAGGTGGTTCCAAGATGATAGCGTCGATACGAGCAAGATTACCAAATTGGTTAATATCTTTACGAGCGACAGAGAAGCCGTAGTTGGCCGATTGTACACGGTGCAACTGCTTGATTTTGGAGGCCGCATGGGTAGCTGTTGGTACAAGAGTACCATCGCTAACGAAAAGGGCTTCTGATTGATAAATTACTCTATTACGTGCCATAATTTTTAAAAGTTAAGAGAAGGTTTAAATACTTTACATTCTTTTGACTAGAAATGGAATCCTTATGCTCTAGGGTATCTATATTGAGTAATCTCAAAATCAATGAACCCAATATAGGTTTTAACATTGGAGCCTCTTGATTTACTATCTTTTAGTTTAGATACAGTAACGTCGTCGATAAACAACTCAACAGAAGGATTTGGATTAGCGTAATAATCGCTGTAATTATAAGGATAGTTTTTGAGGTCACCATATTCTGTTAAAGGATAATCGCCAAAGTCTTTTTCAGTAAATACTTTCTTTTGGGTATCTGCGAAAAGAGATAGAACGCCATCTAAGTGATATGGGTTATCTGTAAAGACAACGCACTTCATATTAGAACGAGTTTCATCTTCTCCGCCAAAAGCAAAAGGTTTATTTTTAAGAGATTCGGCAACAATAAAGATGCCCGGTATTAATTCGTCGTAAGGTTGAATATAAGTGCCGCTCCAAGGAAATTTGGCGTTTTCTTCAAGATTATTTTCAATAATAAGGTCATCTTCATCTTCGTTACTCATGTAGATATTGAAATCTTTAACAGAGTAAGCTCCTGTGACTAGAGCATTGGCCGCGACACCAGTAGTCAAAACGCGACCATTAAGATAATCCATTATCAGCCCATTGCTTCGAGGCTTGAAAACAGAATTGACGTAAACGCCAGAGGGAACAACTGCTCCAGATATACTGGAATCAAAAACGAATTGTTTATGAGGGCTTCCAAAAACTTTGTAGGTACTTGGAACTCTTGGGTCTTCATAGTTATAAAATTTACCTGTTTGATTTGCGAAAGCTTCGCCCTTGGCGAGAAGGTGATGATCAAACCACAAAGCGAATGAAGTGGCTACGTTATGTTGATATTGTGGTTTCATCTAATTGAGAGAATTTCTTTTCGTAGCGGCTAAGAATGTCGCTAATGTATTTTACATTTTTAAATCGAACTTTAGAGGCAATTTTTGATTTAACTTGGATAGCTGGGCCAGAACGAGATTGAGGATAGTCTTTATTTTGATTATAAAGATACCAGCCTACGCCAGAAATACCAGTTTCAATACCTTTAGCCCAGCTTCTGCCTTCGGCCCAAGGCATAGGGGTAACTTCCCAAATGTCCTCTGGAGCTGGCATATATATATTCCAAACTGGACCATCATCAGTTAACTGGCGAAATTGAATAACTGTTTTATCAAATTCTTGTTTAATTGGGTCAACAGGAGTAGTGCCAGCTTCAAATCCAATAAAAGTAAACAAATTACCATATCCACCTAAAGTGCCACTTGAGTTTGATCCTCCTGCGCCTTCTTGAATTTCTTTAGTTATAGGATGATTCATCAGCTCTGTAATCATAGCTGATTTAATATTATTAAAAGATCTTTCGATTCTCTTCTCGAAATCTTCTTTAATTAGTTGGGCAACTTGCCTTTTAACTGACTTATCTAATGCAAACGCCATAAATTATTCGTCAATCGGAGATAACAAAAATGAATAGTATTGTGGGCCAAACATACCAACAGGTTTATAGTCAGAGACGATAGAGTACCTGCGGCCATCAAGGTCAACTTTTCTGGCTTCTTTCAGCTTAACATAAGCATCGTACTGAACTTTGATTTTAACAGAGCCTGTTGGATAGATGATTTTTTGCTGCGCCTGAGCGCCCGGAAACACGCCTTGATCATTAGTAAGATATTTAATTCTAGCTTTAAATACGAATGATTGAGGAGTTAATTCGCTATACGCAGTTCTATCTAAATCTCTCTTGTAGAAACTGTTATACGTAGGAGAAGTAGAGATAACGACAACGGTTGGATTCATAATAACTGTAATTTCACGCGCAAATGTTTTATGGATATTATCCTTTGTAGAGTTAATAAAAGATTTCTGAGAGTCAGAAATGTATGAAGTCGCCATATTTTACTTTACACTTTGGATTTTAAATGTAATATATAATAAGGCAAAAGGATATGACAGGCAAAGAATATTTAAATGATAAAGTGAAGGTCAACACCTCTGATTTATTCAAGAGGATGCTTGGTATTTTAGAAGATATTAAGCATGAACATGATAGACAATTTGCTCTGCTATACACCTCTGCCCCAGATTCTTTTAAACCAGTCGTGCGCCAAGCAAACTATTTGGATGAAGATCAAATGGCTTGGTTACGCAAGCGCGTACTAGACATGGGTAACGAATCAATCAGAAAGATGTCTTCCGATTTGGAAGTTATCAGAGTAGATTTTCAACACACATTTAAACAATGAAAGAATTATTCAGCTTTAACATCACCGTAAATAAAGAAGTCGAAAAGACTGAAACTAAAGAAGAGAACGGTCAAACGATTACTGTTACCCAAAAGGTAAAAGAAGATGTGCCAGTTCGCGTTATCATCAAGCAGCCTTCTAGAAAGAACATGGAAGACGCTGATCTTCAATATAGCATCGAAATGTCTAACTGTGTTAAGAAAGGTATTTTGACAAAAGGTATGTTGACGAAAAAATATAGCGACACTGGCGGATCTCTTTCAGAAGAAGATGCTATCGAACTTAATAAACTTTACTCAATGGTTATTAGCTGGCAGAATGATCTTACCAGAGTAAATTCAAAGAGCGAAGTAAATAAAGAAGCCGAAACAGCTTTGATCGACAAGATCTTGGTAGCTAAAGCAAGAATTGTTCAGCTTGAATCTGATAATCAAACATTGTTTAATAATACCGCTGATACTATCGCGCAGAATAATGTTATTCGTTGGTTCTGCTTGAATATGGCTCATACTCAAGTAATGCCAAATGGAAATATCGAGCCAATGTTTAAAGGATTAACTTTAGAAGATAAAATTAATAATCTTTACGATATGGACGAAGCGGAAGATCCTATCTATAAAAAAGCTTATCGCAAGTTAGCGACATTCGTTTCTTTTTGGTACTTTAGCAAGAACGTTCAAAAAGAAGATTTTGAAAAATTAGAAAGTGACATTGAATCAGGAAAGTTTGACTAATAGCAAACTGTTTTTACTGTTCGCTGAAATCAAAAAGGGCTACTCAAAAAGAAATTTTAGAGGTAGCCCTATTTTCATTAAGCATCTTGGAATAATCGAGCGATCTTACTTTGATTATAGATACCAAGAGTTTTATGAACACGCTGTAAAACAAGGCATTCCTACAGAGGAAGAAGCTTTAAAACAGTGCGTAAAAGAAGAGTTTTGGACTGATGCCGATGAGACGGAAATAACTAAGCTCAAAGATTATATTGAGCGGTTAAATTTAACCAGAAAAAATCTATTCAAAAGCAAAGAAATAAAAGCTATTGAAGATCAGTTAGCAAACGAGAAAACAAAACTGATAGTTAAGTTATCGCAAAGAAGAGAGCTACTAGGAAAAACAGCAGAAGAATACGCGAGCAATCGTTCTAACGATTATATTATCTACGAATCTTTTTACAAAGACGAGCAATTTAAAGATAAGTTCTTTTCTTTAGAAGATTTTGAAGATATGACTTACGAAAATCTTATAGAGTATATTATATTCTATAACGAGTACATGAAAGAATTTGCGGAAAAAAACCTGCAGAAGATTACTCTTCTTGATTTTTTTCACTTATATTTTTTAGTTTTAGATTATCCAACAGAATTCTTCGGTAAACCAATGGTAGATTTAACTGATTTCCAAACAAGAATGATATTGTATGGAAAGATATTTAAGAATATTTTTGAGAGCGTAGAGCACATACCAGATAATGTTAGACAAGATCCTGAAGCTCTTCTTCAGTATAATGATAAGTCTAAAGCTAAGAAGAACTTTGAATCTAAAACTAAACAGAATGACGACGCTTCTGCTTCTATGGTATTTGGCGCTTCTAAAGAAGAAATAGCTGAAATGGGCGGTTCTGGAAAGTCTCTTAATCAGATAATGAAAGAGAAGAAAGTTCTAAATATGGATGAGCTTATGAAATTGCATGGCGATGCCTAACTTTTGGGTGTAAAATACTCAAAAGGTTAAAGGATGGCAAAAGCAATTCAACTTACAGTAGAGACTAACACCGAGCAAGCTATTAGGGCGGGCGCAAAAGCGGCTGGGACTATTAATCTGCCTGTAAACATTGATCCATCGGCATTTAAAAATCTTAATCAGCCGCTTGGAAAGATTACTGGATTAGCGACAGAATTTGAAAAGTCTATCGCAGCGTCTAATGCTCGCGTATTGGCATTCGGCGCTTCTGTTGGTATTCTCAACGCGGTATCAAAAGGTTTCAAAAGCATTCTAGATAATGGCATTGCGGTAGAAAAAGCTTTAGGAGACATTGGAGCTATAAGCGGACAGTCTGCCGATCAATTAAATAAATTAGGCGACGCTTTATTTAATGTCGCAAAAAATACCAGCCAATCTTTTGACACAGCCGCAAAAGCTGCTCTAGAATTTTCTCGTCAAGGTTTAAGTGTTGAGGAGACAGTTAAGAGAACCAATGATGCTTTATCTTTAACGAGATTTACTTCTCTTAGCGCTTCAGAAGCTGTAGATACACTTACAGCCGCAGTAAATTCTTTTGCGAATACAGGTTTAACAACAACTCAAATTCTTAATAAGTTAATTGCTGTTGACTCTGCTTTCGCGGTATCTGCGGAAGATTTAGCTAATGGTTTAGCTAGAGCAGGATCAGTTGCTCAAGAAGTTGGCGTTAGCTTTGACGAGCTTAACGGTTTAATTACAGTAGCCCAAGAAAAAACTGCTCGCGGTGGCGCTGTTATTGGTAACGCATTAAAAACTATTTTTACAAGAATTAGAGGCGACGAAACAATTTCAGCTTTAAGATCTATTGGAGTAGAAAGTTTAGATACAGCTGGAAATCTAAGAAGCGTAATTCCTATATTAACTGATTTATCCGTAAAGTTAAAAGATTTATCTGGTGGAGAAAGAATTCAAATTTTAGAAGCTGTAGCTAGTAAATACAATATCAATATTTTATCTTCGCTTTTAGGAGATATAGGAAATGCAGAAAGCCAATTTAAAAAAGCTTTAGGAACAGGTCTTGGAGCTACTAATGAAGCTACTACTAGACAAGTAGAGTTAAATAAACTATTAGATGTAGCGTTAAACCAAGCATCTGTATCGGCAGGCGAATTAGCAAATAATCTCGCTAAAATTGGACTTAATGACAGTTTAAAATCATTAGTTGGATACGTTAACTCTTTCCTTGATTCAATCAATAAGCTTTTAACATCTAATGATACAGGCGGCGATCTTGCTAGAGGTATTATAAAAGGATTCTCTGATGTATTATTTAAAGTAGGATTGCCGATTATCGCCGCAATCTTTATTAAACTTACTAAAGATATCGCTACATTCGGCGTAGAATCTTTACAAACTATTCTCGGAATTAATCAGAAAGTTAAAGAAAGGCAAGCTTTAGAACAAGCAGTTACAAATACTCTTATTTCCAATAAAGGAATAATGGATCAAATTTTGGCTGCTAGCGGAAATAGAGTTAAGCAAGAACAAATTTTATTAAAAGCTTATAACGATCAGATTCAGGCATTATCTACTATTCAGTCTATTTCTGCATCTGTCGCTCCTGCGTTACAAGGTGCTGGTTTAACAGCTACAGCTCGCGGCGTAACAAAGAAAGCAGCGAGTGGTTATCTGCCAGCGCAAGAAGCGGCTGATGTTCGTCGTGGAGTTGGAGGGGCTAACTCTTCTGCTAAAGTAGTATCTATTCCTAATTTTGCATTTGGAGGTGGTCAAAGAGGAACAATGATCGCTAACACTAGCGAATATGTTGTTCCTAATTTTGCTAATGGAGGTTCCGCAATCTTTAATCAAGATATGGTTAAAGCTTATGGTCTTCCTGCTGGCGCAAAAAAGATTGGCGCAGCCAATGGCTATATTCCAAATTTTGCCAAATATATTTACGATTCAGATAGAATTCCTGCCGATAAGAACGCGACATTAAAAGCTATCTTAGCTTCTTCCGCGAAAAAGAATCTTCTTATCGCTCCTGCTGGGGCTGGCAAATCTACTCTTGCGGCTGGAATGGGAAAATTCTTAACTGGTGCTGGCGATGTTGCAAACGCCACAGAAATAGATATTCTTTCTGGGGCTGGACGAACAAAAGATGGTGGATTGTCTAAAAACTTAGAGTCTATCATGGCCGCAGTAAACGCTAGCGGCGGCAAAGTATCTTATCTTTATACAAAGAATTTTGATATTCTTTCGAGAAGAGCTGGCAGAACAGATCCTTCAGAAGGCGATTTAAGAAGTAAAAAACAACTTGCGGGCACAGCTTACGCTCCATTAAATCAATTTGATTTCATGGGAATGGTAAAATCAAAATCAAATTCTTTTGGAATAGTTAGAGGAGCAGGAGGATATATTCCAAATTTTGCAGATTTAAATGATACAGAGCGTTTTGCCGCTTTAATCGGAAAGAAAAGTGAAAGTGATAGTGGATTATTAAATAGATATTCTCTTTGGGCTTCTCAAGACCAACAAGGAAAAGTACAGGTAAGCGATATAGCTAAACCAACATCAGGAGATGAGCAAAATGGAAAATTAATTAAATTTAATTCTTATGGAGTTCCGTCAAAAAGCGATAAGCAGTTAACTGACGTAAAGCAACAGCTAAGTGAATACGGAAAAAATAGCGCAGTTCAATTAGCTCAGAATATGACAAGTCAGGCATTACCGAGCGACTTTGTGCAAGGCAAATTAGCTGCTACTTTTAATCCTGGTTCGTTGGCTTCTTTTGCTGGAACTATTTTTGAAGCTAGTGTTGGCGCTTTATTGGGCGATAAGAGTTTTAAAGATTACAGCGAGCAAGCTACTACTTCGGCGTTTGACTTAGATATTAGATCTAATCAAGGTATTAAAAAAGATTTTAAAATACCAAATAATGTTGACTTTTTAGAGATTAAAGGTTCCGACAGTCCCCCGCTAATAAAGAGTATCGCAAAAAAAATATATCAAGTTACAGAATTAAATAGAGCTGCTGTTTCTAAGAGAAAGATCGGTAATACCGAATTAAAACAATTAGGTATGCAAAGACCGTTATCTGATCTAGATAAATTAATTGTTATAGAAAACGGAAAAACAACTCAATTTGGTTCTAGAAAAGAATTAGAAGATTATGTTTCTTCTAAATATACAAAGAATGTTGGTAATTCAACTGTAGCTGGTAGTCCAAAATTTAGCGAAAATGTATGGCCGTCAATAGGGCCAAGAACCAAAAGAGGAGCTGCTGGCTATATCCCAAACTTCGCTCAAGGTGGTCCATTAGAAGACGCCATTCAAAGAGAAATGGACGCTGGATTAGATCCAAGTCAAATTCGCGTTACAACCGATGGAAAATTAAAATCTCCAAGTAATCCAAATGGTTTCGCTGTTATTAATACTAGAGACGAGCCAAATGGAAGAGTGCCAAATTTTGCAAACCAATATTCTAAACCAGAAGAATTAAGACAAGATCCAAGAAACGTAAGAAGAAGAGCGCTTTATGCCCAAAGAAAAAATGAACAAAGCGCGTCTCCCGTAACCGCAGCGGCGGAAGAAAAATCTTTATTTACTACTAATAAATTATTGGCGGCATTTACGGGTTTAACAATAGTTACTCAAACACTGCAAGGTACAATAGGAAAAACTAACGAAGGTTTTGGTAAATATGTATCAATGGCGACTCAGGCTTTATCTGGAGCAGCTGCTGGTGGGCTTGTTGGAAGTGCTGTAAAAGGAGCTGCTACATCAAAAATAGGAAAATCTGTTTTTGGATCTGCCGCAGGAGGAGTTGCTAAAGGAATACCTATAGTTGGAGGTATATTAGGAGGAGCTTTTGAAGGTTATAATGCTTATCAAGAAAACAAACAAAGAGAAAAAGATCTGCGTTTAACTGGCGCCTCAGAAGAGGCAAATAAGCAGATAACACAGATACAAGAAACTAGTGCATCTCCAGAAGAAATCAGAACAAGATTAGAAGAAGCTTATGCAAAATCATCTTCTAAAAGCATAAACTTTACTGAAAATATAATTGAACAACAAAGATCAAAAAAAGCAGAATTATCAACAGCGCAAAAAAATTATGACGTATTGACTTCTGGTTTTAGTCCAGTAACACCAGAAAAAGCGCAGAAAACACAGGCTCTTTATAAAGAAATAGAACGATTAAAACAAGAAGTCAGTGATTTAGGTAATTCTACTAAAAGACAGGAAATGAAGGAGGTTGCCGCGCAAGAAGATTTGACGATTTATCAAGCGTTGCTTAAACTAACAGAAGGAATTGCTAATGCGGCTACAAGAGAGTCAAAGGAAAAAGCGATAGCGGAAGCTTCTTTAGCTGCTAGACTTCCTCTAGAAAAAGAGATTTACAAAATAAATACAGCTATAGCGCAAAGCGAAGCGGATGCTTCTATAAAATCTGCTAAAGATTATGCGCAAAGAATACAGGCAGCATCTTCACTTTCTTCTTTGGCTGAAGAATATAACGCGTTCTTAATAGGCAGAGATCAAATACAAGAAAAAATAAATAATTTAGAAAAAGAAAGTTTAGATAACGTATTAATAGAACTTGCTAAAAAAGCTACATCTTCGGTAAATAAAGATGAATTAGATATTTTATATAAAAAATTAAAAAATGGAGAAGATTTAGTTAACGTACAGTTGCAGTTAGATAAATTAGGCTTAGGATCTTTAGCTACTAATCAAAAATTAATACAAGACGAACAACAAAAAACTAATCAAAAAAGAATTGAATTAAGAGCTAGTAAAGAAATTTATCAAATAAACGAATTATCAAAAATTCAAATTCAAACTCAAAACTCTTTACTAAAAGATAGATTAAGTTTAATTGAGAATTCTATAAATATCGAATCAAGAAAACAATATTTTGACGCAGAATCAAAAGCAGAACAAGATTCTTTAAATAGACAGATAGCAATAAGAAATATTAGAGAAGATATTGCATCTAAACCATTCGCTTCTAATGAAGATAAAGTAAGACTATTAGAAGCTGAAAAAGTATTTGCGCTTGCAGAAGAAACAGCAAAAATATCAGAAGCGGCAAACAAAAGGGTATTAGACGGATATAATCAAAGATCAACGGCTCTTCTTCAATTAACTAAAAATCAAGAATTATTTTCAAATACACAACGAGAGTCTTTTGCAAAAGAAATAGAACAAGCTAATAAAATACCTGACATTAAAAAAAGAAATGAAGAACTGCTCAGAATAAGAGAAAAAATAGCAAGTTCTAATTATGAAGTGACGAATGCTCCTGTTGCACCTACAAAAAAAACAGATAAACCTAGATCTATATCTTTTAATGAATTATATAGCAGTGAATTTTCAAGCGGAGAGCTAATGAAATCGGAGGAGCAGATAAAATACGAAGAAGAATTAAAAAAATTTAATACGGACAACACAGTTTTTGAAAATCAAAGAAAAACTAGAGCCTCTGCTTTAACAGCCGAATTAGAAAAACAAAAAGTAACAGAAACTCAGATTAATGATGAATTAGAAAAAGCAAAAGGCACAGATAGATTAAGAATAGAAGCAATAAAAAAAGCTTATGATTATGAACAAAAAATAGCTATTTTAAGAGCTAAATCTCCAGCTACGGCTGGAGTAGTAAGAGCTATGGATCAAATAAATGAAGAAGCTTATAATTTTACAGAAAATTTCTCTTATAATACTACTCTTGGATTTAGAGATGGATTAAGAGATGCATTAGGCGCGGCTGTAAGCGGAACCGAAAATTTACGCGGAGCGCTTGAAGGGGTTGCTCAAGGATTCTTAAAAACAATGCAGCAAGCCTTCTTGCAGCAAGCTTCAAATAACGTTATACAAGGATTGTCGGGCGCTTTTCCAAGCTTATTCCAGATGCCAAAAACAGCATCAAAGGGAGGCTATATTCAAAAGTTTGCTGGCGGTGGATTTGTAACAGGTGGTTCTGGAATTCGTGATGATGTTCCCGCAATGCTGAGTGCTGGCGAATATGTCATGCGTAAATCTGCTGTTCAAAAATACGGCGCAGAGAACATGGCAAAAATGAATAATGGTGGAATATTCTTACCCGGCGTTCGTGGAGGTTCCGCAATTTCTGGATACGATCAGCTTTCAAAATTTGCAAATCAAACTACAACAAGTGGAGCTACTGATATTCTCAAAGGACAGCGTTCAGTTGCGTTTGCAAATCTTGAAGATCAAAGCGTTAGACTTTCTAGATTTGGCTTGCTGAATGAAGATACAATCAAAGGAGAAATCACAAGCGCGCAACAACAAGGTCTTGAATTGATAGCTCAAAGAGAAGCTTATAGAACACAGCAAAGAAAAGCTATGCAGCAACAGATAGTTGGAACTGCACTATCTTTAGCTGTTAGTATGGGAACAAGCAGATTGGGAAATAATGGAGTAAAGAGTAAAGTTATTCCTGGTCGTACAGAAATGACTCCATTTATAGTCAACGGAAAAGCTTACGGCGGAATGATCGCTGGATTTAACAACGGCGGTGGACCAACAGATGATATTCCAGCTCTTTTAATGGGCGGCGAATATGTAATGGATCGCGCAACTGTTCGTAAATACGGTAAACAATATTTGGATTCAATGAATTCTGGCCGCGCTAAATTCGCAGAAGGTGGATATGCTGGCGCAGAAGCCGAAACAACAACTGAATCAACAGATTCAAAAGCTAAAGTTGATTCTAAAACAGGAACAGCAGTTAATATTAGTATCAACGTTTCTGGAAGTAACGCTTCTACTGAATCACAAGGTCAAACATCACAAGGCGGCGTGGATTACAAGAAGATGGGCGAACGGATTAAGGCTGTAGTGCTTGAAACCATTAACGAAGAAAAACGTTTAGGGGGAGCACTCAGAAGTAGATAATGAGTAAAAATTCATCAGTCTCTAATTACGATAATAGTTTATACATTAGCGGCCATAAAATATTTGGCGTCAATAGTGTTAATTTTGGCTACTCACTTCCAGTTGATCATGTTAGTGTAATTGGTTATTCAAAGTTTAAGACATTTACTTCTAGTGCGCCACAATCTTCTTTAAGTGTTCAGAAATACTTATCTCCTGCTGATTTCTTTTTAAATTTTACAGGGCTAAATCCTTTAAATGGTAGAGTAGAGTATAACGGCAAAAAGTTTGGTTTTGAGTCAGCTTATCTTACCTCTTATTCTGTTGCTGCGTCTGTTGGTAATTTTCCAAATCTAAATGCAAGCTTTTCCATATTTGGAAATATTGGAAATGAAATAGGCGATAATGGAGTTTCTGAAACTGGAGCTTTGGCAGTCGTGCGGCCCGGCGATATTAGAATCGAGTGTGACGGAAGCGGAACTAACAGAATTGAATCAT
>Ga0222712_10004788_pt1 | contig 14018 bp, 12 predicted proteins | sample C33_657DmetaG_FD_165043 | JGI IMG/M metagenome (GOLD analysis project Ga0222712, IMG submission 165043) | Estuarine water microbial communities from San Francisco Bay, California, United States - C33_657D | ecosystem: Environmental > Aquatic > Marine > Unclassified | place: USA: California... | reverse complement strand
ATAGAAACTAAACCCTTAAAATTTGATTCATTACTTATGTTCTCTTCCCTATGTGCCGATACAACAAAATAATTATTATGCTCTAATGAAAGTCGCTCTAAAATATTTGAAGATTTAATGGATGGCATATAATGATTCAATACTTCAAACATCGGGGAACCTGTTTTGATTATTCTATCAGCAGATAAGCCCTCGCGCAAAAGATATTCACGGGCAATATCGCTATAGGTCATATTTATATCTGAAATATGATCAACAATCTTACGATTGGTTTCTTCGGGTACACGTTGATCAAAACAACGATTGCCTGCTTCCATATGGAATATTGGTATATGTCTTTTTTTAGCAGGAATTGCACATAAACAACTATTTGTGTCGCCTAAAACTAAAAATGCATCTGGTTGTAATTCTTCTAGTATAGGGTCAATGTTAATTAGAATTTTCCCAATTGTTTCAGTAGCTGTTATTCCAGCAGCATTTAAGAAGTAGTCTGGTTTACGGATTTGCAAATCATCAAAAAATATTTGATTCAGCTCATAGTCATAATTTTGACCTGTATGAACAATAACATGTTCAATTGCATCAGAGTTGTCTAAGGCATTCATGACTCTTGCTAATCTTATAATTTCAGGCCTTGTGCCTACAACAGTAATTACTTTTAACTTATTCATATTTATACTATTTCGAAATATGTATCAGGGTTATTCGGATCAAATGGTTCATTAATCCAAAAAATGGTATATAGGGTATCATCACCAATATTTTTAATATTATGGGTATACCAGATTGGCATATCAACATATGCAGGATAATCACCATCTAAATAAAATTCATATATATCTTCGGTTCCAATTCTTCTTAATTGAATTAATGCCTTTCCTTTTATTACAGCAAATCGCTCAATTTTCCTCGTATGATAATGGTTCCCTCTTGTGACTTCAGGCAAGGTTGTAGAAAATGATGTTTGCCCTGGAATTCCATGCCGTGCAATTTCTACAAATCCTCCCCTAGCGTCTAAGTGTTGTACAAATTTCTTAGGAAAATAGGAGGCAATATCCATGTAACAACGATAGGTATTGAAAAGCTTAAAATCAAAATCGTTTTGAAGAACTGGAATCTCGCCTGTTTCTTGATATGAGTTTTTAAAATATATTAATTTGGCCAATATTTCCGAAACTTTTGATTCTGAGGTATTGGGTATAAATAATTCATGCGTATTATCATTATCTCGAATGAGTAAAATGATTTTTTCAACCAATTCGCCAACATAAATCAATTTTATATCTCCATCAATATCAATTGATGGTGTTTCACCTCTAGATATTTGATGACAAAATGTAGCAATTACTGAATTATAAAATGGATTGCCAAATGGTCCAAATACATTAGGAATAATTAAACCCGACAATCTACTATTATTTTGCTTTGACCACTCGGAGAGTAACTTTCTACCTTCTTTTTTAGATTTACCGTAAAGGTTATCACGTTCTTCTTGTGTTGAAGAAGATATGATTAAGTGAGCTTTACTTTTGGTTCTTTCTAATGCCTTAACTAAATTCTTCACTAAAGATACATTTGTTTCATAGATAACCTCAGGTTCATTATGCCGATTTAAAGCAGCCAAATGAATAATTACATCGCATGAAGAAACAAAATTATTTAATTTTAATGGCTCGTTAAAATAGCTTTTTTTAAAATCTACTAAAGCAAACTCATCTTTGTATATGTTTAAGGTCTGGTACAAATGATACCCTATAAAACCACCCTGACCTGTTATCCCAATCTTTTTCATTTTATTCAAATGTATTAAATATATTAAGTAAATTAAACTAGGAATTCATCTATGTTTTCTGAAAAAATTTCTTTACGAACAATAGGCAATTTCGAGATCAATTTTTTTATATCATCTATATTTAATCTTTCTGTATTATGAGAATGATAATCCTTTATATCTGCTATATTTTTTTCGCCCTCTGAAAAATACATGGAATAATTTAAATCTCTATTATCAGCAGGGATTCTGTAGAAATCGCCTATATCTTGGGCTTTCAACATTTCTTCTCTTGTACAAAGTGTTTCATACAGTTTTTCTCCATGTCGAGTGCCAATGATATTGATTTTATTTTCAACTTTGGCTAATTCTTTAATTGCTTGGGCTAGGTCCCCTATTGTGGCTGCAGGTGCTTTATTTACAAATAAATCACCTTGCTTACCATTTTTAAAAGCAAATAAAACTAAATCAACAGCATCATCCAAACTCATTAAAAAACGAGTCATATTTGGATCAGTAATAGTAATTGGGTTATTATCTTTAATTTGTTTAATAAAGAGTGGTATTACCGAACCTCTTGAAGCCATAACGTTTCCATAGCGAGTTAAACACACAATGGTATTTTTAAAGTTTCTGGACTCAGCAATCGCAACCTTCTCCATCATTGCTTTTGAAATACCCATCGCATTGATTGGATAAGCTGCCTTATCAGTACTCAAACAGATAACTTTTTGAACTTTATTTATTTCAGCAGCTTTAATTAAATTTAAAGTGCCCTCAACATTGGTTTTATAAGCTTGCATTGGAAAAAATTCACAGGAAGGAACCTGTTTCAAAGCTGCGGCATGAAAAATAAAATCAACATCACGTGTTGCTGGCTCAATACTATTAAAATCGCGAACATCGCCAACATAAAATTTTAGCTTACTTGATTTAATCTGAGTGCGCATATCATCTTGTTTCTTTTCATCACGAGAAAATATTCTAATTTCTGAGAACAAATCTGAGTTAAGAAACCGTTGAAGAACTGCATTCCCAAAAGATCCAGTACCACCTGTAATTAAAAGTTTTTTAAACATATTGTGTTGATTTTAATTTTTTGTACCCTAATAAACAACCAAAAAAGAACCAAAATCTTGGATCAACAAACATTATTGACCCAAAAAAAGAGCTAACAAAAAAAGAAAGAAATATTAAAGTAAGTGGCTCTAGCGAGCTAATGTACTTTAATGGTTTAAGAATAGAGATATATAGCAATATAGTTAAAGGAAGTCCAATGAGAAAAACATAAAAAGTCGGGGAAAAATGCGAATAATGCATTAATTCATTTGGAAATTCACCTCTTGGGTCAACAAAAAGAAATTTAGCGCCTAAAGCTGAACCAAATATTAATTTTTCAGGATTCATACTCCAATAATTAAATAGACTAATAATTTCGGTTAAGCGTCCGCCAGTTGAAATAAAAATCATGTACGCATCGTTTGAGTTAAAATCCAAAATCAACTCAAATCTTTGGAAAATATCATACTTGTTCATTATTTGAACTAGAAATATTAATACGCAAATAGAGAAAGTAGCTGCTATGGGGGTTTGTAATAATTTTTTAAATTTCAATAAACGAATATATTGCACAATTGTTACAATTATTCCAGTCCTTTTACCAGAAAAAATGTTTAGGAAAAAACTAAAAAAAGCTATTTTTGGATTTATAGTTAAAATATATCCAAAAATCAAAGGAAGCCCAGTTCCAAACCCAAAATAGCCCCATTCCTTAGTAATATAATAAGAATAGATGTACCCTAATGTCAAACAAATAGATACCCAAAAAGAAATATACATAATTTTTTTAAAAAACAATTGTAATTGTGTATTTTCTATATATGCTGCATAAAAATGATAGCCAAATGAGATGGAAAAAATTGGCATTAAAAATGAATAACTATGAGAAAAAGTTGCAGAATTAATGTTATTTTGATAAAAAAAAGAAAGTATAAATGAAAAAAAGAGAGAGAGTAAAAATAGAACAGACGTGAAAGTCAAATAAATTCTATTTTTAAAATGATATATTATGCTAATCACAAAAAGAATAAGAAATGGAAACTTACCAATTGAAACTAAGTCAATATTTTTTAGGTAATAAAAGAAATCGAGTATTGGAATTAAAAATGTTAATGCTAAAAAAAAGAGATAAGATTTATTTAAATTAATCATTTTTTAATACTAAAATGCTAGATTGTTTTTTATTATAGCTAAAACAGATTTAAATAGCCTCTTATCGGGATTTTTAAAGTTTAAATCTCCTAAATATAATGAACTATTAATTAAACTTAACAACTGGTTTTTTTTAGCTCTAAAATCTTCAGGGAATTTGTGGTCGGAAATAAGTTTAACAATATTTCTTATATCATTTAGACATTTGATTTGAATATACATACCATCAATATAATATGGCGGATTTACAACTAAAGAAATTTTATCTGCCAAAACGGCTTGTACAGAAATTGTTCCTGACCATGTAAAAACGATTTTAGTGAATTCAAGAATATAATTTGAACTTATCTCATATGGTACTAATCGAACATTATGGAATGAAGTAATTTCTTTGAGAAACTTATAATTTCTTCTACCATACATATTAGGATGATCTTTGATAAAAATAAAATAATCAGTATTTACAAAACTTTCTATAAATTTAATAAGTACGACTTCGTAATCAACTAACTCAAGGTCATTTACATAATAATCAATAGTCGATTCCGGATTAACTTGCAATGCAACAAAAATATTTTTATCTAAATTTTTGCTTTCTAATAGATGTCTCCAATCATCTTTAATAAATTTGTCATAACTGATTTCCATTAAACTGATATTATAATCTTGGACTATAAAACTGTTTGTTAAATAACGATAACCCAGTCTATCATTTAAAAGATACTTGACAGCAGTTAAATAATATGACCTAGCTAAATCATAGATTTTTATTTTGAGAGATTCAAGTTTAGTAAATTTTTTTGATTTGATAATTGAAACAGCCTTAAAATCACGATTTGTAATATCATTTTCCTTAACAACATTCTCAAATGACACCTGCAAGTAATTTAACTCGCCACGACTAGTTACAAAAAAATATCTCATTTTAAAAGCAGATTTCCAAATACCCAAAAAAATAATCCCCCTTTTCTTTGACGAGCGTTCAATTATGTCAAGAACATAAGAATCAACCCTTAATGAAACTATATACTTCGGATTAACTTCATCAAACATTGAATTTACTGAATAATCTATTGCTATAATCATCTTAACTGCAAGTTTCCGTGGCAGTGAGCGAAGTAATCTACATCTTGCAATTATATCATTGATTTCAATATCATCAAAATTATTATAAGATTTATTGAAATCTATAGCATAATAAAATGCAGAATAAAGAGATAGATTAGATCCAAATTTTAATTCTGAAAAACTATATGAATTTTCCCCTTCTAATTTAAAAAATTGAACAAATTCATTTGCCCATTTAAAAGTACCTTTTCTACAGTAAACTAGTATCATTGAAAACCATTTTTTATTAACATAACCACTCTAGGAGGTAATATTTTTTTTGCTATAATTCTCATTCTGGCTTCTAGAAGAAAGCTACAATAAAATAATCCAAAAAATGGGATTATAAGTTTATTCTTAAACGGAATAGTTCTACGAGAAAACAAGAATTTCACCATAATATAAGTGTCATTGAAAATTTTAATTTTATCATCATACAAGCTAGCTAAAGTTGGATCAGTCATTTCATAACGATCTACTGATTTTTTTTTATAAACCGTACGAAAATATGTAATTTTTGAAGTACTCCGAATTGGAGCACTTAAAACAGCAGATGTTATAAATAATCTATCAGAATTTCTAATATTTGGCAGAAATTGAAAGTTTTCTTTAAGATAAAAAGTTCTAAATAAACCATATATAAAAATATGATATGGCCTACCTCGCGCCAAAAGTAAAGCTAATTTAAAGGCACTTTTATCATTAAGGCTTTTTCTTCCTTTGAAATCAATTATATCTTTTATATCACCATCATGATACTCCCGTTGAATCCCAGACATAGCAACAATTGCTAAATGATTAAACTCTAATTCTTTAGCAATTGTTGCTAAATGATTCTCATTAAAATAATCATCATGTGCTGCCCAAAAAAAGAAATTCCCTTTAGCCTCAGACAATACAAATTTAAAATTCTCTACTGCACCAATATTGTTAATTTGCCTTATGTACCGAATTCTGGAATCTAATGCACAATAATTTCGACATATAGATTCTGTTGCATCATTTGATGAATTATCAGAAATTATAATTTCAAAATTTCTATAGGTTTGTGAAAGTAAAGTATCCAAAGCTCGAGCTAAAAATTCTTCACCATTATATACAGGTAACCCTATACTTACAAATGTATTTTCCATGATATATGCATTACCTAAAATAAGATTTTTTGCGAATTATATTAAATAAAAGAGGCCACAATTTATTTGTAACCAATAGAGCGGAAAGAAAAGTTAAAGACAATACAATTGCGACTAAAAATAGATCTATCCAAATGCTAAAATGCTTCTGCCAAAAAAATGATAGCAAAATCGCAGTAATTGATGCTACTCCTAAAGGTAAAATTGTATCTCTAAAAAAAGCAGGCCAAGAAAAAATAAAAGGAGCTTTTTTTATAATAAAAAAAAGATTCATCGCCAAAATTCCACAGTTACAAAACAACCACACACATGCTGCTCCCATTGCTCCATACTCTGGCGTGAACCACAAATTTCCAATTACTATAATTACTATCGAAATACAATTTACAAAAATAATATTTCGAGTTAAACCAATAGCTAACTGTATTTGATAAGGAACCCATGCTAATCCATTTAATAAATTACCAATCATTAAAATGGAAAGTAAAGGAGCATATTTATTCGCTATTTCTATATTATTTGTCCATATTTGAAGTATAGACTCACTAAAAAAAATTATAACTATTGCAATACTCCCGGGAATAACGCTGACTAATTGTGAACTCAACCTAAAGTCATTTTTGAGACCATCATTGTTATTTCTAACATAATCCCGACAAAATTTTGGATAAAAAGTTTGTGTTATTGGTCCAATTAGGACAAAAAGTCCTACCGCAAATGCATTCACAAAGGTAAAACTTCCGTATTCCTTAAGTGGCAACAACTTAGAAAGTAATATCTTATCTGTTTGAGTAATAGCAACCTTCAGCAAATTAATTATCATCATTCCACTAGCAAATTGAAAAACAATTTTTATTGATTTCGTTGAAAAAAGTCCAGTTCGTGAAATTAAAGGTAAACTGCTGTAAGTTTTTTTTCGAAGTAAAAGTATGAAGACAATAGATACTGCACCTTGCCAATAAAAGAAAGCAGTGATTGTTGGTGAAATCCACATTAAAATAAAAACTACACCAAGAACACGAGTAGTTGTAATAATAGAATTTACAACATTGAAATAAACTTGACGCTCAAGAGCAAACAGAGCGCTTCGGTAAATGCCTTCAATATATTTTAAAGCAAGCACAAAGGCCATTATAACAATTGAAATAGCAACTGTTTCAGATGAAATAGACTCGGAATTAAGCCAGTAATCTGCAATCCAATTAGAGGATATGACAATTGTTGTAACCAAAAAAATTACCAATGCAACAACAATAAACTCAACACTCTTTAAAAGATCATGAATTGATTCGCCTGCTAACAAACTATCATTACTATTAAGACGTGCAATTTCACGACTAAGTGTCGGAGTAATTCCCATATCAAGCAAACTTAGGAAAGCCTGCAATGAAGTAAATAAACCAATTAAGGCAAAAGCTTCAAACCCTAAATATTTCAGATATATTGGCAAAAATATGATTCCAATAATTGCACTCCATGCAGATCCAAAATAATTTGCAATTAAATTTTTATTCAATAGAATTCATTTTAACCCAAAAAAGGCGGTACATCTATATAACTTAAATCCACGAATTTCTTTTGAATGTATATCTCAGCAAGATCCCAATCTTCTTGAGTATTAAGATCGAACCCATCAAAACCTTCCGAAATAAAGGGCAGAATATTAGTGCCAGAAATTGTATTTGTATCCTTTACTGTTTTTACCCATACAATCTCTAAACTTGCATTTTGTTCAAAAAAAACTGGAAGACTCGCATACTGATTACTGTGCCATGGAGTACCATTCATGTGTAAAGGCAACAATGGTAAAAGCCTGTTGTTTTGAATAGACCAAATTTTCCCTGGATGTGTCTTAGTCTTTTCAACAGCTCTTAAAGAATCAACTACTTGATTCTTTAAAAAAAAATCCCATGCGTTTTTAAGTGTATTAGCAGTTCTGAATGGACTTGATGGCCTTAATATAAAAAAGAGATCAAAAAATTTATCATCTGCCTTTAAGGAATTCAAAGCCCATTTAACCCAATCAATATCAGCGGAGGTATCAGAAGAAATTTCTTTTGGTCTTAAGGATGGTATTTTTGCTCCATAATAGGTTGCAATAGAAGAATAATGCTCATTATCCGTAATACAATACACATCATCAAATAACCCACTCTTAATTGCAGATTGAATTGCATATGCAAGAAGTGGATGTCCCCCTAACACTTTTATATTTTTATCTTTAATTCGCTTTGAGCCAGAACGTGCTGGAATAAAAGCTACTTTTCTAATTTTTTGCATTTTAATAAGTATCAAGCTTAAAACTAAACTAGTATTGCCTCATAAATTAATTTAGAGTCGTTTGATAGCAAAATAATTAGTTACTTAATTTTTTTAAATAACCATCAGGTGCTACAGAAATCAGTAACTTATCATTAATTGATTTATCAATTTCAAAGCTAGAATTGTTATTTAAAAATTCATATACAGCAGTTTTTGGGTTATTTCCAATACCCCATGGCCTATCCCACTTATAATCTGCTGGAAGATCTTCTACAACAGTATCAAAAACTATACAATAACTACCCTCAGTTACAAGTGGTGCATAAAGCTTGAGTTCATTTAAAACATGGTCATGAGTATGGTTAGAATCAAGGCAAACCATTATTTTTTTCTTTTGAGATGCAATCATATTTACTTGGTCAACAACATTCTGGTCAATAGAAGAGCCTTCTATTAGCTTGATTCTTTTCATCATGGGATGGGATTCAATTAGGGATCGATTATGCTGTCTGATATCAATATCGATTCCAATAACTAAACCATCTTGTCCAATAAGCTCTAATAGTGATGCATAGTAAACAATTGAACCACCATGGGCGACTCCAGTTTCAATTATAAGATCAGGCTTAACCTCCCAAATTATCTCCTGCATTGCAATCATATCTTGGGGATATGCAATAATTGGCCTACCCATCCATGAAAAGTTATAAGAATATTTAGTTTTATTCATTTCAATAAATAGTTCTCTAGAACGATTCAAAATTTGAGGATTTGTACCTTGGGTTTGAATGTTACTCTTTTTTTCCATTTCAAACTGTTCGATTGGATTCATAGTTTTGTTTTTTATAATTGTTTAATTGAAATACTAATTTCATATTTAATTCCGTCTTCCTCAAACCATACCCCAGGATGAGGAGGAAAACTTTTCGCCCTCAAAAGATTTAATAAATCTTTTACTTCATAAGTTTTTTTCAAATCAATTTTAGATAAACTATGCATCTCTTTCTCAAAATGAAATGAACCTTCTTTCATATTCTGCTTTCTTCTTTGAAAATTTCCTGTTCTTATATTTGCATAAGAGTCACGGAAAAGATTTACAATTTCATATTGTGCTTTATAGTAAAGGGTTTCTCCTGTGTCAGTCCAACTTTTATTGATTTCTTTTTGAAACAAAATATCACCTCCATCGATAGTATTATCAATAAAATGAAGAGTAACTCCATACGGACAGTCTTCAACAATAGTCCAAAAATTATAATTCTTACCTCTATTATAAGGTAAAAAGCTTGGGTGAAAATTGATTATCCCTTTTTTAGGCATTGAGATAAGTGGTTCTTTGATAATAAAAGGCCACCAAGCTAAAATAAAGTAATCCAGATTATTTAATTTCTGTAATATTTCATTTTGTTTTAAGTCATTATTAAAAAAACATTTATCTTTTCCGATTTCACCTGTTTTCATTAGATGAATGTAAATTTCAGAAGTTTCATCAGAAAAAATGATTGCTTTTAAATCTACTTTATAGTTATCAATTATAAAATCAAGAATTTCTTTTCCTACATTACCACTTACAAAAAGAGCAATATTACAATCCTTAACCATAAACTGCTAATTTAATAATTTTTGAAACTTTTTCAACCTCTTCATATGTAATTGAATGGAAACTCGGCAAATTGATTCCTCTTTCATAAATTCGATATGCAACTTTATTCTCTCTTGAAGGTTCAAACATTGGTAAAGAAGATAAAGGGAAAAAGAAAGGTCTACTATCTATTTGGTTTTCCTTGCAAAGTTTGAAAAAAGCATCTCTATTAAAATTTAAAGATTTATCAAAAACCACAGTTGGTAACCAATAAGAATTTTTAGTATTTTCAAATTCAGGATTCATTTGGCATGGAACATTTTTCAATAGTTCCTTATACCAGTTAAATATTTCTCTCTTTTTATGAATTAATTCCTCTATTCTAATTATTTGTGCACATCCAAGTGCCGCTTGTAAATTAGATATTTTATATTTATATCCATAATTTCGCATCCAAAACATTTTATTTTCTGGATCTTTTGGATTTCTACCATGGTCGTTTAATATTTTAGCTTTTTCATAAACGTCGTCATTATTTGTAACTAAAATCCCACCTTCTCCTGTTGTCATTGTTTTTGTTCCATGAAATGAAAACACTCCAACATCCGCAATACTACCTGCCTTCTTACCATTAATTTCTGAACCCAACCCTTCTGCTGCGTCCTCAATCACTTTTAAATTATTATCTTTAGCAATTTTCATAATGGCATCCATTTCGCATAAATTACCATAAATATGAACCGGTATAATAGCTTTTGTGCGTGAAGTAATTGCACTCTTGATTTTTTGTGGATCAATACACCATGTATCTTCCAAAACATCTACAAAAACCGGCTTTGCCCCTATATAAAGAATTGGTTCAACAGTAGCAATCCATGTGATTTCTGGCACCAAGACTTCATCTCCAGCAGAAATCCCCAAAGCCATAAGAGCTAAATGAATAGCTCCTGTGCAGGAACTAGTAGCCAATGTGTGTTTAGATTTTTGATATTGGGCGAAAGAATTTTCAAATCGATAAATGTAATCGTAACACTTTTCGCCCCATCCATTTGTACATGCATCATTTACAAATTCAATTTCTAATTCAGTAATTGATGGTTTATTAATTGGTATAGATTTCATAGATTATTACTGATTAAAATATTATCAATTGCGGAATTGCTACAACGAACTTTCCAGACCAATTGTGAATATAATTTAATTGATTTGCAATTTCTTCTTTTAAATTCCAGGGCATGATAACAACATAGTCAGGCTTTAGTAATTTTAATTCATTCTCGTCAACTACTGGAATATGTGTACCTGGTAAAAATTTGTTTTGTTTATAAGGGGAGGCGTCTACAATAAACTGAATTGTGTCTTTTCTTATTCCAGCAAAATTCAATAATGTATTGCCTTTTGCCGCTGCACCATACCCCACAACCTTTTTATTTTCTTTTTTTGCCTTTATTAAAAATTCTAAAAAATCATCCTTGACCTTTTCGGCTTTTACCTGGAATGTTTGATATATAGCTAATTCATTTAATCCGAAGTCAAACTCTTTCTGGAGTATAGTTTGAACTGTATTGGATTCAACTTTAGTAGTATCTTCTTGATGTTTTACAAAAATTCTGAGTGAACCCCCATGTGTAGAAATTTCTTCTACATCAAAAATTGACAATCGTTGAGCTTCAAATATTTGTTTTACAGATAGCAAACTTAAGTATGAGAAATGCTCATGATAAATCGTATCAAATTGATTAAATCGTATAAGTTGAAGCAAATGCGGAAATTCAAAAGTTATAACGCCATTTGGTTTTAAAAGAATTTTTAATCCATTTACAAAATCATTAATATCAGGAACGTGTGCTAAAACATTATTTCCTAACAATAAATCAGCCATTTTACCTTCAGATGCCAAGATTTCAGCTAATCTCACCCCAAAAAAATCCACAACAGTATTTATACCTTTATCTTGAGCCACTTTTGCAGTATTTGCAGTTGGCTCAATACCCAAAACAGGTATTTTTAGACCCATAAAATATTGCAATAAATAACCATCATTTGAGGCTATTTCAATTACATGTGAACTGGAATTTAAAGCAAACCTTTCTTTCATCATACTTGCATATGATTTAGCATGAGCTAACCATGAAGTTGAGAAGGATGAAAAATACACATAGTCAGCATTAAAAATTTCATCGTATTTAGCAAATTCATCAATTTGTACTAACATACATTTTTCGCAAACCATTATCTTTAATGGGTAAAACGTCTCAGGTTGATTTAATTGTTCATCATTCAAAAATGAATTTGAAGGTGGACTAAATCCTAAATCAACAAACTCCTTCTTTAGGGTATTTTTGCAAAATCGACAATTCATGGGTTTATTCTTTTTGAGGTTATAGTAATGGATAACTTTTATCTTTTTGACTAATTATTGTTAATGGCAAAGGCCATTTAATTTCTACAGCTGGGTCATTATACAAAATACCACTATCAAAATCCGGAGTAAAGTATTCTGTGTGATGGTAAATCAAAGAAGTATTATCTTCTAAGGTTTGAAAACCATGAGCAAATCCATCTGGAATTAAAATAGAAAACATGTTTTCCCTATTAAGTTCAACACTAAAATATTGCAAATATGTTTCAGAATTTTTTCTTAAATCGATTGATACGTCCCAAACCCTCCCTTCTACACATCTAATTAGTTTAGTTTCTGTAAATGGTGCTAGTTGATAATGCATGCCTCTTATTGTGCCTTTTTTTATATTGAAGGAGTGATTAAACTGTACGAAAGAATTTTTAAATCCGACCTCAACAAGCTCTTTATTGCAAAAAGTTCTAGTAAATAAGCCTCTTTCGTCTTTTAATATATTAGGTTTTAATAAGTATAAACCTTCTAGTGGTGTTTTTTCTATTATCATTATAAATTAAAGAATTTTACAATTTGTTGTTCTGTAATTACTTCTTTTTCTAGATAGAATTTTTTATACCATAGAATCGTTTCTTCAATTGCTTCTTGTGTATTCCATTTTGAATTCCAATTTAAATGAAATACTGATTTAGAACTATCTAACTTTAATAAGCCTGCTTCGTGATGATTAGCTTCATTTTCCTCAATCTCTACTTCTATAGATGGCCAAACTTTTTTAGCTATATCAGACACTTCTTGAACAGTTTTAGATTCAAAGGCATGAGGTGAAAAATTCCATGCCTCAGCAAATTCTTTTTTTTCCTCCAACAATGCCTTTCCTAATAATAAGTAACCTTGTAAACAATCTAAAACATGTTGCCATGGTCTGATAGATAAAGGATTTCTAATAATCGTTTTCTCCCCACTCAAAGTAGCTTTGATCAGGTCTGGAATCAAGCGATCTTTACTCCAGTCACCCCCACCAATAACATTACCAGCCCTGGCACTTGCAATTAAAACTTGATGTGTGATTTTGTATTTTTCTAAGTTAAAAAAGGATCTCTGAAAAGAATGAGTTAATATCTCGGTACACGCTTTAGATGAACTGTACATATCATAGCCACCTAATTTATCATTCTCACGATATGGATAAATCCACTCCATATTCTCGTAGACCTTATCTGTTGTTATGATAACTACGGCCTTTACTGAAGTACATTTGCGGACTGCTTCTAATAAATTTAGTGTTCCAATTACGTTTGTTTGGTAAGTATTTAGAGGGTCTAAATAAGACTCTCTTACTAGTGGTTGAGCTGCTAAGTGGAAAACTATTTCTGGTTGAAATTGAAGCATTTTTTCTAGTAAAATTGCTGAATTTGAAATATCTGAAATTGTTGAATTTGATTTATTACCTAACAGATTGAAATGCGATGGATTAGTACTTGGATTAAGAGAAAATCCAGCAGTAAAAGCTTCAAGAAAAGTCAGTACAGAAGTAAGCCACGTGCCCTTAAAACCAGTATGCCCAGTTATAAAGACGCGTTTCCCTTTATATAT
>Ga0222712_10004787_pt1 | contig 14018 bp, 9 predicted proteins | sample C33_657DmetaG_FD_165043 | JGI IMG/M metagenome (GOLD analysis project Ga0222712, IMG submission 165043) | Estuarine water microbial communities from San Francisco Bay, California, United States - C33_657D | ecosystem: Environmental > Aquatic > Marine > Unclassified | place: USA: California... | reverse complement strand
CAGCCTCAAGGCGATTGGCAAGATGGAACTAATGTCGTAAACAATTTTGCCCACAATATGATGGCTCAAAAACTTATTGATTATAAGTTATTAAAGTCAGGAAGAATGAAGCCAAGGGATTATACATTAAGACAGCAAAACTATACCAATCAAACAAACTCTGTTTTAGATTTAAATAAAAGACTGCAAGATAAACGTGGGAAAGCTATAGCAGCTTTTCAAGCGGGAAATCTTCAGGCAATGAGTATTTCTGATTTATCAGATGTACAAGAATATACTGATTTTGCTAATGCAGAAATAATAATAGACCCATATTCTAGTGCTTTTAATCTAGGAAAAATGGAAGAGAAAATAATTAACGGAGAAAAAGTTAGAGTGGTATCAAAAAATACGCTTCCTGTTAATATAGCTAGCATTTTAATTGAATCTAATAAATTACCTTATGATGTAAATAAGGACATTGACAATACCGTCAAAGGATTTGGAACTCAAATAAATGTATTAAAAGAACTTGCGACACAAACAAAGGCGGGTAGCATTACAAAATTAACAGGTATAGGACCACTTGAAAGGTCAAAGGACCCGCAATTTAAAGGAGTAATAGAGCAATTTAATCAAGCATTAGACCAAAAGATAAAAGAATTTATTACAAATAAAGATAATTTAGCTTCAATATTAACAACGCAACTAAGTTATAATGTTGATTCTTTTACAAGAAATCCTGAAGTTGCAAAAGAAAAAGGTAAAATACTTAAAAAAATAGACCCAATAACACATTTTTCTACGTTAGACGAGTCGGGTCCAAATTATAAAGAACAAGTTAAAGAGGCTAGTGATTGGATTAGAACTCAAATATTATCTAAGATGGATAATAAAGTGGAGGTTGAATTAGGAGGATTTGCTCCACAGCCAAGACAACCATCTCAATATGAGTATGAGAGAGCCGACGCTAGAAAAACAGCTAGTGTTTTTGGTGAAAATATATCTAATTTAATGACAGGAGATGCATCTAAAATGGAATCTGCTAAGAATTATTTTGAAGCAATACCAAATGTTGAAAGCGTAGTAAAAAATAAAGATGTTATAACGGTTACCACTAGAAATAAAGATGGCGAATCGGTTACGCAGTCAATATCATTAAATCCAAATAACGCAAGGAATACAGGACAAGCATTAGCTAAATTATTAAATGTTGACAAGTTACCTGAAGATATGGTTTCGGGCTATGTTAACAGATTTAATTCCAATAAAAAGATTAATTTAGTTGATAGTTTCAAGGGTGGAAAAACAATCCAAGGATTTGATGTACCTGTAAACGCAGGTGGAGTTGGTTCAAAATACTAATTGATATAAAATAATAATATGAACGAGCAAGCAATACAAGATGCGTATAAGTTATTTGTTGAACAAGGATACGGTAAAAGCATTGATGATTTCAAGAAATTAATATCTACTAATCCTGATGCGTTGAATGATTCTTATAATTTATTTAAGTCTCAAGGATATGCTAAAAGCATAGATGACTATAAAGGTCTTATGGGTGTTGGTGCTCAGTCTCAAGGTGAGTTAGTTAAGAAAGACTACAAAGGTCTTATGGGTATTAGTGCTGACATTGAAGTAAAAAAAAAAGAACAACCTATACCATTGGAGCCGCAATTGGCTACTCCAACTCCGACAACTCCACAAAGTCCTATGGCTTTACCTTCGGGAGATTCTTTCTTGGAGTCACAAAAACAACTACCGACATTTGAGACCACTCCTTTAAAAAAGGACGCAAAAAAACTTACAAGAATTGTTGATGAGACCCCTAAAGAAAGTGATTATTTTGGAGGGGAATTTGGTGCAACATTAAGAACTATGGATGCGGTAGCAGAAGCTACGGGTGGTTTAACGGGCATAGGAGATGTTATTGATGATGTTGGTAGAGCGATTGGAGGAGGTCAAAAACAAGCCGCTATAGTATCCCCCGGTAATAGTATATTGCTATCAGGACCAAAGGCTTCTGCAGAAACAATCAGAAATTTAATTAAGGCTTCTAAAGAGGCGGAAGGTATGACACCTTCTGATGAAATGATTAAGTTCCGTAAAGTATACGAGGAAGAGGGTAAGGGTATTTTTGGATTTTTCAAAGGTTTAGCTGCAAGTCCGGGCTCTGTACCTGAACTTATTATAAATAGTTTTTCGACACTAACTAACCCTACTACTGCAGCAACAGTTGCGTCTGTAGTTGGTGGTTCTACTGCAGCAGGTGCTGCTGTAGGCGGAGGTGTCCCCGGTGCTGTTGCAGGATTTCTTCGTTCTATCCCATATGCTATGGGTGCTGCAAATGTTACACTTGAAACAGGTCTTACATTCGCAGAACTGCTTAAGGAAGAATTAAATAAAAAGAAATTAGATTTTACAGAAGAAAATGTAAGAACAATATTAGAAGATGAAAAGGCTTTGGGTTCTATTAGGTCTAGGTCAGCAGCTAGGGGTGCAACTATTGGTATAATAGATGCATTTACAGGAAGACTTGCGGGTAGAGTTGGAGCGAAATTATTAGCTAACACTACTGCTTCAAGAATAAAATCAGGATTAGCCGCAACGGGTATAGAAATGGCGGGTGGTTCTACAGGTGAGGCTGCTGCTAGAAAATTAATTGGTCAAGAAATGGATACGGCAGAGATATTATTTGAAGGTATTTCTGAGGGACCTATGGCTGCTCCATCTTTATTATCTGAAATAATGAAGAAGCCTGAGTTTATAGTAAATGGTCAGAAGGTAACAGAAGATGATGTAAAAGAACTTATTAAATACACTCCCGCAAGCGAACTCCAAAATATCAAATTTGATATAAGGAATGACAATGTTGGATATAAGAATATAATACAAGATAAAATTGTAACACATTCAATTAAGGAAGAGGTAAAACAAGGCAACCCTGATTTAAATGAGGCAAGCCTTGATGCTATTACCGAATTAGAAAAACAATTAAAAAAGTTAGAAGGTAATACTACGCAAACAGGTAAAGATAAAGCTGCTGCAATTAGAACTCAAATTAAAGGCATTCAAGAAACCCAATTACAAGAAGAGGTTGCCACTGAAGAAGTTTCCGGTCTTGAAAAAGAATTAAGAGAGGCGTTTAATTATGATTATTATGAAAGTAAACTTAATAGTGAAGAAGAAAGGTTGGTAGATTTTGCAAAAGAATTTTTAAGTGACCCTAAAGTATTTTTTCAAAAAAGGATTCAACTTTTTAAAGATGCATTACAACGAGAGCCTGATAATCAATCTTACAAGGACTCATTAAATTATAATGAAGAACGATTAGCTAAGTGGAATGAAATAAATAATAAATATAAAACTGAACAAAATGCCATTCAAGAACAAGCAACAGATGAAAGCGTGCTACGCACAGGGGAACCCCAAATGGGATTGCAAGAAGTGGGCGAAGGAAACGTCCAACCTGAAGTCATTGCCGCAGGGACCGAAAGCCAAGTCCTTACTAACGAGGAACAGGAAAGGAAAGTAGCTTTAGAAAATGCTTTTGAAACTCCAAACACTGAGGACAATACAATTACTATTGGAGAAGAAGTTATACCAATAGAGAATGCTCAAGCTGAATTAGATGCATTGACAAACAAGGAGGTAGTAAGTATGGAGAAGCAGTTTGGTAAAGAATTTCCAACTGCACCAACTACTGACCAAGGTGTTTCAGTAACAAACAAGTCTGCTGTTGATGACATAAAAACAAAAACAACAGACAAAGGAAGAGTTAAAGTTATTGAAGCTGCTCAAAGAGTTTTAAAAACATTAAAGTCAGTTCTTCCAAACTTTGACATTGTACTACACGATGACGAGGGAAGTTACAATGCAGCTATGGATAGTTTTGGTGGGGCAAAAGGAACAAGAGGAAATTTTGTAGATAACGGAGATGGTACGGGTCGTATTGATATTAACTTAAGCAAAGCAAACAGCAGAACAGTAGCACACGAAGTTGCTCACGCAGTTATGCTTAAAGCATTTGGTGACACTCCTGCATTATTTAAAGGGTTTAGAGATAGAATATCTAAGGTTTTAAATGAAAGTTCAAACAAGAAATTGATGGACTTTGCTGAAAATTATGCCGGAGATGTTACTTACGAAGAATACTTAGCAGAGTTGACAGGGATGTTAGAGCAAGAGGAAACTAATCTATCTGTTAATACGCTACAAAAAATTGCTGCTATCATAAATGAGATAGTTTCAAAAATAACTAATGGTACATTTAAGCCTTTTGAAGATATTAAAGATACCAAGCAAATAGTTGATTTCTTTAATAGCGTATCTCAATCAATCCGCAAAGGAGAAGAGATAAGTCCTGCTGATATAGAGGCTATACAAGAAGGATTGTCGTTACCAATCGGAAGTCCTACTACTATTACTAGAAGTCAAAAAGGTGGTAGCCTAACGTTTACTAAAGAGCCATTACCATTATCTTTTGTTACAGAAGCGGATAAGATTGATATCAATAAATTAATTGATGAGATTATCGAGAAGAAACAAAACGTTTGGTTTTGGATGGCTGACCAATTAGGGCGTGGTAATTACTACGACGCTGTTATTGGCAATGACCATTATTTAGATGCGGGACCAAGTTTTGCATTAGACCCTAAGAATAGAAGTAAAAATATTTTATGGGCAAGTGGTTTACCTGATAAGACATTACAAAGTCAGATAGACAAGGCTGATTATATATTCTTTATAAGTGGGTCTCCTGAAAAAGCAAAGTTATTTAATAGAAGAGTGTTGGATTTAATTGCAAACAGAATCAACAAGACATCTGATTTCAATTCTTTCAAGGACGCTATGAATAACTTTAAGACAGAGACAAATGAGTTAAAGGATATTAAAGATGCTTTAGTTAAAATAAATTCGTTTGACGAGTTGGCTAAGAGTCCAAGAAGAAAGTCTTTCTTAATTGCAATTGATAATGTTGGTAAAAATAAAACAACACCAAAAGGTTCATTAAAAGAATTATTAGGCTCATTCAATGCATTTATAGACTATAATGAACTTAGAGATGGTTTTTATAAAGAGAATGATTTTACGCAAAATGATATTATGCTTGTTGGTAAGCCAACAGGGCTAGGTGGTAGTGCTCCGCATTCAACATACGAGACTGCTATTCTTGGTGAGGTAGTTGGTGTGCCTGATACTAAGATTAATTCTTGGAATATAATGCCACAAGCGTTAAGAGACAAGTATCAGTCAGTAATAGGAGGACGGGAGACTAAGACTAAGGCTATGCAAGCTAAAGTTATTGCTGCTGAAACAGGAGTAGTAAGAGGGCTTGAGGCTCAACCAACTGAAGTAAAAGAAGAAGTTACACCAACTAAAGTGTCTTCAAAGACACGTAAATCAAAATCTCAGTTGATTGGCAGCAACGCAAAGTTATCCGCAACCGTTAAGTTCAATTTGAATTTAGCTGAAGAAATGGCTAGCAATAAAATGTCTGCCAAGGATATTAGATTGGCTACAGGTTGGGAAAAAGGAATAGATGGTAAATGGAGATATGATATTCCTGATGGGAAATTTAAAGACCTTGATATTAACGACTTAAGAAGAGAAGTAGAGTCAGACGGGTCAGTTGTCAAATCAGCTAAACTTTCTGATGTATTTGATGCTCCTGATTTATATGAGGCATATCCTGAAGCAAAAGATATAAAGGTTGTATTTAAAGAATTATCTCCAAGAAACTATGGTTCATTTAATATTAGAGACAATAAGATTACGGTAAACCAAGACTTATATAATAATAAAAGACCGGAAGCAGATTTAACAATGCTTCACGAAATACAGCATTATATACAGAATATAGAGTTATTTGAAAGGGGTGCAAACCAATCGTATACTCCTATTGTAATGAAGTACATTGTTAAGGATTTTAAGAATAAACTTGATATTCAAAAAGAAAAATATGATAATGTCAAAAGATTTTATCCTGACAATAAGCAAGCGATTAAAGATGCACGTGAATTATACAAGTTCACTAAAGACCGATATGCAAAAGTTAAAGAGTTAACCTTTGATAAAAAAGAGAAGAAATTAAAGCAAGCAGTTAAGGATATGGGTAAGGAAGTTGGCAGGGATTTATCCGTTAATGATGTATTTAAAAGAAAAGCTGCAGATGCATATAACCTTTATTACAGAGTAGCAGGAGAGGTTGAGGCAAGAAACGTTGAGTATAGAAATAAATTAACTCCTGAAGAAAGAAGAAAAACTCTTCTTTCTGAGACAGAAAACATTGATAGGGAAGACCAAATTATGTTTGATAATAGTGAGTTAATGTTTACTGAAGAGGTTAAAAAGATGGAGAAAAAGTTTCCTTTATCTAAGTCTCAAGTAGAGGTTTACCACGGCACTCCACACGATTTTGATAAATTTTCTACATCAAAAATTGGAACAGGAGAAGGTCGTCAAGCATTTGGTTGGGGATTATACTTTACTACTTTAAAAAGCATTGCACAGAATTATGCCAATGTTCTATCCGGTGCATCAAATATTACTGTTGATGGAATGGGTTTAAAAGAACTTTTAAAGAAAAAAGGGTTAGAAAAAAATTACAAAAATGCTACTGAAGATGGCAATCCAAATTTAAATATATGGATAAAAGCATTAACTGACGTAGTTGCCGACGCAGATACCAAGTCAGATGCACTTCAAAATATAAATGAGAAAATAAAAGAAGTAGAAGACAATATAGAATATGCTAAACAAAAATCTTTTATAAAATATGGGGATGAATCTGACGCTGCTAATATTAGAATGACTGAAAGTAGTTTAAGAGGACTCAATAGATTATTAGAAGACTACAATTTCCTTTATGATTCTATTCGTGATGTTGAAGACTATAAAGCTAATACAACCAAAAACGTTTATGAGGTGTCACTTCACGAAGGCAAAACACCTAACCAATATACTTGGTTAGAGTGGGATAAGCCTATTAAAAAAGATGTTAGAGACAGAATATTAGAAAAGTTTGTACAAGAAAATAAAATTTCAAAAAAAGAATTAAATAAATTAATAGAAGATGGCATACAATATATTGAGCCATTAGATACATTTGAATTTTTTGAAAAAGCGGGTATTCCTTACGCAAAGGGAATGGTAATAGCAGAGTTGTTAGATGAAGAGTATGTTACTAACGGTCTTAAAATTTATGATGAATTACAACGTTCTTTTGGAAATAGTCCACAAAAAGCATCTGAATTTTTATTACGTGCAGGAGTTGATGGTGTAAAGTACCCTGCTGAAAGTGTATCAAGAGGAGCAACAAGCGAAGATGCAAGAGGATTCAATTACGTCGTATTTGATGAAAATGCCGTTACAATTAAAGCAATATCTAAGTCTCAACAAGATGCAACTAATGTTGTCAATAAGATTGTTAAAGATGCAAGAGCACAAGGGTTCTCTGAAGAGTCTATCAGACTTTTCTTAGAGAGCAAAGGCTTAGATGCCAATGATATCAAAGCTGCAATGCAACCTGAAATTCCTGCTTCTAAAAAGGCAACTGTAACTGAAACAATGCTTGCGGGATTTGATACATTAATGAATAAGATAGATGCATTAATTAATAAAAACACTGCCGACAAGGATGTTATAAGTTTCTTAAAGAATGACAAGGCGTACACAAATGCTACCGACATCCAAAAGGATGATATGGTTCGTCAGGTAAGAGCAAAACTTGGTTTAAAGCAAAAGTCAGCCCCAACAGCGGACAGATTACTTGGTGCTATCAAGAACTTAGCTAAGATAACAATGACCGAAAAACAGGCTCTTGTTAAGCAAATAAAGGACTTATCACGAGGTGCTAAGGATGCAAAGAAAGCAATTACTGAAGCGTACAAGCAACTTAGCAAAGAAGTTAAGGCTCTTGCTGCAGAAGGAACGTTGACGGTAAATCAAGCTGCTAATGTATTACGTGCGTTCAGTAAGGTTAATGTGTTAAGCCAAACGTCAGTAAATAGATTCACAGACTATATGACTAAGGTATTTGCAAATGCAGAGTACGCTTCTAAATTAACTACAGCTAAGTCATTAAGAAGAGACATATCTAAGTTGTCAAAAAACAAAGAGAAGAATGCCAATCTAAGAGACTTGGCTCAGCAGTTTGCTAAGATAAACCCATCAATGGTTGAGGACATCGATGCATACAATGATATGGCATCTAAGATTAAAGAGGCTACAAAAGGGTCTACTATCAGATTAGAGAAAGTAACTTTTGCTGAGACTGTAAACATTGAGAACGCATCTGAGTATATAGACGAGACAATCAAGGCTCAAGATGAGATGATAAGACAAGAAAGGATTGCAGAGATACAAGAGTTAATGGGAATAGACGCTTCTGAATTTAGTGCAGAAGATATGTTGGCTTTATTAGAAAGCGAAAAGCCTATAACAAAATATAATGAAGGCATTGTTAGAGAGGCTATAAATAAGATGTTTAATATTTATTCTACTTTAATTAATGAGACCATCAAGCAAGGAAGAGACCCATTCACTGATGAAGAAGTAAACTTTACTATCGCACAAAAAGATGTGGTTAAAAGATTTATGGCTATGGATTTAAGTTTATTAACTCCAAAAGAAGCCCTTCAAGCAGTAGATGCTCTTGCTAATTTCTTACAAAATAGTTCTACCGCTCGTATGGAGAGTGTTCTTTCTAAATACACCGGTAATCTTAACGCTCAAAAAATAGTAGACAAGGGAATAGTAGCAAGTCCATTGATGAAGTATTGGTCTGAGTCATTTGGAAGATTCCTTGCAGAACAAACTACCAACTTAAATATTTTATTTGAAAAAATGTTTAAAGGATTTAACAGAGGTGGTATGGTTGAAGATGCATCAGGAGTAACCAAGTTGAAGAACAATAAGTCAATGGCTGAAAGAGAAGCTAATAATATAGTGGACAGGTATGTAACCCAATTCTATAAGAGACAAGCTAACGGAGAGGCTTATAATACTGAGTACAATAGTGTTGAAAGAGGACTTGCTGCGTTTATGATTAGGAATGTCATTGGTACGGAAGCTGAAATGAAAGCAGAATTTAATAGAAGAAAAAGATTAATAGAAGAGTCTATTAAAGTACTTTCAGAAGGAAGTGAGAAAGAAAAAACAAAATCCGAGTTATACCAAAAGATATATGACAAAATCTTAAAAGATTCTAAGTCTATACAGGAAGTAAAAGACAAGACAGACCCAACTAACTTAGAAGGTATTGAGTATTGGAACAAGGAATGGGCTGATAAGTACGAGCAGTTATCTGACGTTTCATTAAATGTTTACAACAAGGTATTAGACAAAGACTTGAACTATACTCCTGATAGATTTGTAAAATTAGAGTCAGAGACAGGTAATGTTGAGTTGAATAATGAGGAGTCTGCTTTCCATAATAACAATGGAACAATTTACAAAAAAGAAACGGGCGTATTGATGACAGCAGTTAAGCCTGAGACTCTTCCAACAAACATTGACAATGGAGAAACAAATATGTACATTGACTTGTCGTTTGATAAAAATAATGCAAATTCAATATATGATGCTCTTGTTGATATAAACACCGCAGCACCTATTAGACAAATACAAGCATTCTTAAATTCTCCTAACTTTAAAAAGATAGTACCCGAAAGTAAAGATGCTAAATTATTAAAAGAAAGGATTGCTTTGTATGTTCGTAATATCAGAAACAAAAATCCTTACTCAAATGATGAGTTGTCATCTGCCGTTAGAAAGTTAAATAAAATTGCATCAATTGGTGTAGGTCAGGCATTGGGTGGCATATTGCAACCCGTTAAGCAGATGGTTCCTGTGGCAATGAACACCATTATTAATGCAGGAGGGTTAGATGTGAATGCAATATTTGATTCTGCTAAAAATAGTTTCATCAACAGAAGTGGGTATGCAATTTCAAATAGAGGTATTGAATCTCAAGCACAAGTTGAATCTTTAAATAAATTAATTGACGAGGCGTCTAAGTCTACCGGAGATAAAATGTTTAAAGCTATCGAGGAGTTAAATAGAAAATGGTTAGATATTTTCTTAGTTAAACCCGACGTAGCCATTGCACGTGCGTCTTGGATTACTTATTATGAGCAATCGTTAAAGAAGCAAGGTATAGATATAAAAGGAATAGATTACAATACTCACGAAGTAAATCAGGATGCTGCAGACTACGCTCAACGTATGGTTGATAGGCAACAAAACGTTTCTGATGCCGACTTAGCGGGTAAGTTATTTGCAAACAAAGAAGCTACCAATCAATTATTTGTAAAAATGCTTATGCCTTTTGCAAGTTTTAGAATGAACCAAGCCGCAAGAGTAGGTGCTGACTTAGGAACGTTAGGGAATAAAGAATCTGCTATTGAAGATAAAAAAATTGCAATAAAATCATTAGGTGGTTTTGCTGTAGAGATGGTTGTATTTAAAATGATTGCTGCAGGCTCAGCAATTTTATTAGGGACATTGGCAAAAATGGCAATGGGCAAAGACGAGGACGACGAAGAGTTCAAGAAAAGAGTTAACAATGTTGTAAAAGGTCAAGCAACAGGAACGTTTACCGATTTGTTTTCTCCGCTACCTATTGCAGATAAAATTGTTCAAATGGGTGGCAATGCATTAATTGGAGTTGTTCAAGATGCAATGAAAGTACCGCAAGAAGACCAATACAATATTTTTAGAGTAGGTAAGCAAGATGCGATACAAGGGCTTGGATTATTTGGTATCGCTGCAGATAGAGCAACACAGTTATATGAAATATCAAAATTAGCATCAACCGGAAATTATACCGATGATTTTGGAAAAGAAAAGAAGATATCTGAAAAAGACCAAAAGGCTCTTGGCTATTTAATTGGTCCCGCTCTTTTAACAAACGTAGGATTAGCACCTGTTGAAGTTAATAGCATTATTAGAAACTCTATTAAAGATTCAAAGAAAGCTACTAAAACTCCTGAAGAGAAAAAACAAGAGTTAGAGAATGCAGAGAATAAATTAGAGAAAAAGGAAAGAAAAATATCTGCTCTTGAATATCTTAAGAAACGTGCTACAAGCCAACAGATGTACAACATCATTGAAGAGAAGCTAAACGAAATAAACGCAACGGGAGAAGAGAAGGATAAAATTGAAGAGCGTAACAAAGAAGAGAAAAGGCTAAAGGCTGAATTACTAATCGACCCAAGAACAGGTGAGAAGTATGAGAACGAGTCTAAGATGAAAAAATATAATCCTAGTCTTTACAATAGAAACTTTGGTATAAGGTCTGCTTGGTATAGGTCTCATAGAATTGAGGAGGCAGTAGACAAAAAAGTAAGTGAAGTAATTAGCAAAATAGAAGATAGAAAATATAGATATAGAAAACCATAAATATGAAAATGATTAAAAGAGCCGATGGCACTTACTCTAAACGTGGTCTATGGGATAATATCCGTGCCAATGCCGGTAGTGGAAAGAAACCAACTGCTGCAATGTTAAAGCAAGAGAAGATTATAAAGAAGAAGGACGCTAAACGAACCTAATATACTTAAGTTCTTTTTGCTTATCAAAGTATACCATCATCTCGGAATCGGAGAATGAGTTTTCACGGGGAGGTCTCCCTCCCCATTTAATCTCTCCGTGTAGTTTGTTGGCTTTGCCGTAGATAATGCCATCTTCACAAGCCCATATAAGTACGGGCGTAATTCTTTTGTCTATAAGTTTGACTAACTTTCTTGCCGATAATGGAAGCGGGTATGCGTTGTGCATTGTGCGGATACGACCCTTAACCTCTGCGTAGGCTATTAAATTCTTGTTTTTATCAAACACTTTGTAGTCTATATCCTGTGGGTCTAACTTTTTAAATGACCCACCAAAGATGCTGACGAATAGTTCAATTGCTTTTTTCTCCCTAACTAAGTCAACTTCTGTTTCAAAAGTCATCATCTTCCATTGATTTTAATATCAGTCGTAAGTCTATAATTAAATTTCTTATATCTTTTTCTGCGGGGACAAACTCCCTATCTACCAATGTTTCATATATGTTTGCTAATAGTAAATGATGCTCATTTATCCTAAAACATATACGCTCAGCCCGAGCATTTTCGCTATTAACATTATCTTCCATATCCCAAAATTAGTATTTTTAGTCAATATCTACATCTATATTAGGTTTGATGATTAATTCATAGCAATCTATCCCATTTGGCTTAATTTCAGACATCCATATTTTACACATCCTTTTCCTATCATATGTATCAGTATAACGATATTCTCTAATTAAGTTGTCATTTTTAAATAAATTTATCACTCCCTTCCCCTTGTACCACTTTTGGTTTTTCTTTTCCATTTGATTTGATTTTTTCCCCCTTAAATACTTCCACTTTTACTCCGTGGTTTTTTAATTCCTTAAGCCTATATTCTTGTAGCTTAGACAACTTGCCATCAGGTTTCTTTACCTCTACGAATAGAACGTCAGAGTTTTTTGGTATAGCTATTAGGTCAGGTATGCCATTCTTATTGGTGTTAATCAACTTGATGACGTAATATCCCTCAGCCTCCAATTGTTTAATTTTGTTGGATTGTATTTGCTGTTCTTTCATTTGTTTGTTTTAGCAAGTCTTTGATAGATAGATTAACGTGATTACACTCTTCAATAAACGCAATCAGTTTATACAAATCCTTTTCCGTAAAGGCAAACCTATCAGCCAAGAAGAACTCATAAGGCATACAACCTTCGTCTAAGTCAATCTCATCCAACTGCACTGCTAAAGTTTTCTGTGGGAGAACTATTAGCGTGAAGATGATGGTATACTCTTCCCCTTCCCTAACCCATTTCTCTTGTGGTATCTTGCTCGGACGATTCTTGTCGTTGATGCATACACATTTTACCATTTTCAATTAAATTTTCTTTGTTTATTAATAACCAATCAATGAAATCATTCTGATTGAGTGTTTCTAATGCTTTAAATATTTCTTCTATTGATGTCATATATTTCTAATTTAAGCCTATTGGCAATATGTTTCCGAATTAGTGTCACCGATTTATGTAATTATGTAACATAGTTAGGGGTAATTCGGTTAATTGTTGTAACATTATTAGGGTAGATATGTTACTTTTAAAGGGTAAAGTATATTAATCTAAAAATATCTTTAATGTTCGCTTACCATCCTGATAGGATAATTCTATTGAATTAAAATCCCCCAACTCTTTATATAGGGTCAATATCCTTCCTGTTGGCTTATCGTTTTTAGCGTGATTAATTACTTCAAGTCTTGTAATTTCAACTTCTTTTGGTTGTTCAGGTATTGTGTTGTCCATATTATTATATTTATTTATATTTTATTTTACTCAATCAACTGAGTAATTTTACTCAATGAGCCGTAAATGTCGCATAATCGCCTCATTAGTGTCATTAATGACCACTTATGGTGGATATACCCAACCTACACTCGTTTTGCCCAATACAGCATTTCTACTCCTCCATATGGGTACTGAGGGAAGTAAAACCTAAAGCCTTTTGCTATCAAGTTGTTTACACTTGGGTAGTTATCCTTACTTGTGTATGTTATAACCGTATAGCATCCATTATCTTTTGCCGCCTTCACCCTTGTGCTTATAAGTTTCTTTTGGAATCCTTTCCCTCTATACTGCTTCTTAACCCAAGCCCTGATGAATATGCAAATACCTTCTGCATATATTGAACCGCAATATGCTCCTACCTTTCCTCTCTTGTCTAAGAACACCCACCACTCTCTGTTCTCTTTGAACTCGTTGTTGCATCCTAAAAAGATATTCTTGTCCATTAACTGCACAAGTTCATATAGGTCGTTATTAATAACCCTACCTAAACTGAATACCTTTTTAGCCTTGAGCATCTTTTACTATTTTTTCATCTTTGATATAAACACTATTGCCACCTCTTACCTTTGCTAGTTTTTTTTTTAAATCGTCCTCTATTTTATAAAGTTCTTGTAGCTTTTTTACAAGCCACTCTTCTTGTTCTGCTAAATTCATTTTCTTACAA
>Ga0222712_10004786_pt1 | contig 14019 bp, 9 predicted proteins | sample C33_657DmetaG_FD_165043 | JGI IMG/M metagenome (GOLD analysis project Ga0222712, IMG submission 165043) | Estuarine water microbial communities from San Francisco Bay, California, United States - C33_657D | ecosystem: Environmental > Aquatic > Marine > Unclassified | place: USA: California... | reverse complement strand
ATGACCACGCGCGCGATCGCCCTTCGATGCGCCGCACACGCGCGCGCGATCGCGATGACGACGATGTCGTCGCTCGCTCTGCCGTCGCGCACGAGCGCGTCGCGGTATGCGTTTCGCCACCACGCCGATGCGAACGTCCAAGCTTCCGTTCGCGTCGTCTCTCGCGTGAACGTCGTGCGACGCGAACGAAATCTCGTGGTGCGTGTTTCGTGCGATCGCGAGGCGTCGCGAAACGTCGCGCGCGCGAAGCGGCGCGCGCGAGCGAGGCGCATCATGTTCGATGATGCGGATTCGATGGCGCGCGCGAACGAACGAATTCGATGATCGGCGAACGGAGGGCGATCGTCGATCGCGCGGTCTATGGGCGATCGCGCGTGAGAGAGGGAATGTTGGAGTGATTTTCGTTCGTTCGTCTCGATGCGCGCGGCGCGCGGCGCGATGGGCGTGGCGAAGGGCGAAGGGCGACGCGCGCGCGCGCGTAGGTCTTCGATCGCGAGTTATCCAATCGCTTAAGGCGAAAGGCGACGGACGGGCGAATGAATGCGCGCGCGTCGTGGAGACGGGGATTGAGGTGGAATGGAAAAGAAAACGAAAGCAACGCGCGCGCGCGCGAGGGCGGCGGCGGCGACGCGCGCGACGGCGGCGGTGAAGGCGGTGAAGGCGAGGACGCGCATCGCGCGTCGCCACGGACGAACGTTGGCGAGCGAATCTGATGAGGGTTTCGCGCGCGCGGTCTGTCTGTTTGCACATACGGGATCACGCGCGAGCGAACGCGAGGGCGCGAGCGAGCGCGAGGGCGAGGGGGATGAAACGATGGAAACGACGATCGCGAGACTGACGGAAAGATGCTTTACGAACGTAGATCACCAACGCATCGCCAAAGGAAATGCGCGACCGCATCAAGTCTGTGGGGAACACGAAGAAGATCACGGATGCGATGAAGCTCGTCGCCGCGGCTAAGGTGCGCAAGGCGCAAGACGCCGTCATCGGCGCGCGACCGTTTTCGGAGTCCCTGGTCAAGGTGCTGTTCGCCATCAACCAACGGTTATCTGGGGAAGATGTTGACGTGCCGTTGACGAAGCAACGCCCGGTGAAGACGGTTTTGATCATCGCGTGCACCGGCGACCGCGGTTTGTGCGGGGGGTTTAACAACTTCATCATCCGCAAGACGGAGCAACGTTGCAAGGAGCTCAAGGCGCAAGGTGTCAACGTGAAGCTCATCACCGTCGGTAAGAAGGGTGGTGTGTACTTCAAGCGACGCATGGACCAGTACAACTTGGTGAAGCGCTTCAACATGGGCCAAACCCCGTCCACGCAAGACGCGCAATCCATCGCGGATGACATCTTTGCCGAGTTCACCTCCGAAGAAGTCGACAAGGTGGAAATGATCTACTCCCGATTCGTTTCCCTTATTGCCGCTGAACCGACCGTGCAAACCATTTTGCCCCTTTCCAAGGAGGGTGAAGTGTGCACCGTCGATGGCGTGTGCGTCGATGCGGCGAATGATGAAATCTTCAAGCTCACGTCTGAAGATGGTGCGTTCGCCGTGAAGCGCGTCCAGGCGGACACCGAGGTTTCTGAGTTCGAGGGTGTCATGCAATTCGAGCAAGACCCGAACCAAATCCTTGAGGCGCTCATGCCGTTGTACATGAACTCGCAAATCCTCCGGGCGCTCCAAGAGTCTCTCGCCTCTGAGCTCGCCGCGCGTATGAATGCGATGTCCACCGCGTCCGACAACGCCAAGGAACTCAAGAAGAACTTGAGCCTTGTCTACAACCGCGCTCGCCAAGCCAAGATCACCTCTGAGATTATTGAATTGGTTGCGGGCGCTGCGGCAACGTAATTCTTGAAATTAATTTGGATTTGACATGGAATCGTGTCTTTAGAAGCGCTTGATGCGGAGTAGAAATTTCTACTGCACTAGAAAAATATTGCTTAAACAATCGTGCGCAGCTTCTCACATAGCGGGAATAGCGATTGTAATTCAAATATTGAAGAACAACGAAAGACGGGAACGGCGCCTGGTTTTACAGTAAATTACAAACACGATCGACGAATCGTCGAGCGCGTTTTACGGATAGCCGTAGTTCGGGAACGATTTTGGTGGCGTACACGTCGCGCGCGCTTCGATCAGCGCTTTGTCGTACTCTGTGTCGTCGACTTCGCGCAGTTTAATTTCAAACAGCGTCGGCCACATTTTGCCCGTGACGAAGAGTCTTTCCTTTGCGGCGTCGTAGGCGATGCCGTTCAAAACCTCCCCGGCGTTATTGTTCGGCGCCGTCGCCTTGAGCGTTCGCATGTTTACCCACCCAGTGATTTTACCCGTCTCTGGATCGATTCGCGCCAAGCACGGGCGCTCTAAGATGTTCGCGAACAACGCGCCGTCGATAACTTCGAGCTCGTTGGCGAACCGCACGGGCTCGCCGTCATCCGTAATCGTCACCGAGCGTATCAATTTCGCCGTCGCCCCGTCACCATTTGGCACCTCAAGCACGTGTAGCTTATCCGACGCATCCGTGACGTACAGCACCGTCGTCCCGTCTCTCAATTCGTGCGCCGCCAGTCCCCAACCATCGGCGAGCGGCGTGCGAAACGTCCCTTTCGCCGCGAACGTCTCATCCCCTCTTATTTCGTATTTAAACCCTTGCCCTGACTTCCACGTGATGACGTACACGTCGCGCCCGACGATCGTCAACCCTTCCGCGAACGTCGGGCGCGCCAGCTCCACCCAACCTTTCTTTTTCGCCCCCGTGCTCACGTCCACCGCCCTCACCGCGCTCGACATCCCGCGAACCGCCCCTGTGCTCTCGCACAACACATCGTCGCCGCAATACGCCAACCCTTGCGTGAACGCCCTGGGATCGTGCGCGTACGCCGCGACGACGTCGTACGCGTACACGCGCGGCGACCCGTTCGCGCGCGCCTCGCCTCTGTTTTCGCCCCGAACGCTCCGTTCGTCGCGCGATTTCCATTTGTTCGCGCGTTCGATCGTCCCGATGCCGATCGCGAACGCGCACGCGAGGACGAGGGCGAGGGCGACGAACGCGAGACGCGCGCTCGCGCTCGCGTTCGCGGAGACGCGTTTGCTCGCGCGTCTCGGCTCGCCGCCATCCACCGCGCTCGCGCTCGCGCACAATCGCGCGCGTTCGTCGCGCGAGTGAGAGCAATGATCGTCATCGCCGTCTTCACGCGCGATCATGCGGGCGACAAAGCGAGGCATCGAGTGAAGCACTTTGTGAAATCGCATGAGAAGCTCGAAATTGGCGAGCGATTGGAGTGGACGTTTTCACGAGTGACGGTCGCACGCGGTCGGCACATCGACGCGTTGGAGAACGACCGTCATGGCGCTCGCGAACGCGATCGTGGAAGGATTCATTCGCGCGTCTCGCGCGGCGTTGGCGATCGGGGCGTTGGCGCGCGCGATGGACGCGCGTCTCGCGCGGGCGTGCGTCGTAGGTTTCTTCGTCGTCGTCGCGCGCGCGCTTCTCATCGGTCCACGAGTGAAGAAACTCAACGTGAAGCTCACGGAAGAGGAAGAGAGAGGGATTCCAAATGAACGATTCGACGCTGGGAAGCCGTGGCCGACGACGTCGGTGCCGTGCTACGACCCGGGGAACATGACGCGACTGTGCGCGGATATGCCAGCCATGGGAGGGGACGAGGTGCGAGCGAGGATCGCGAAAGCGGCGGCGGCGCAGAAAATATGGGCAAAGACAAGTTTTAAGAAGCGCCGGGAGTTGCTCATGGTGATTCAGAGATTTATATTGGAGGAACAAGATGCGATTTGCCGAGTGAGCGCGCGGGACAGCGGGAAGCCGCTGGTGGACGCGGCGTTCGGCGAGGTACTGGTGACGCTGGAGAAGATTCGATGGCTGTGCAATGAAGGCGAGCGGTGGTTGAAACCCGAGTCTCGATCGAGCGGGGCGATGATGTTTTATAAGAAGGCTCGGGTGGAGTTTCACCCAGTGGGAGTGATGGGGGCAATCGTGCCTTGGAATTATCCGTTTCACAACGTGTTTAATCCGTTGGTGGCGAACTTGTTCGCGGGTAACGCACTCGTGGTAAAGGTGAGCGAGTACGCGAGCTGGAGCTCTAAGTATTACGGCCGCGTGATCGACGCCGCGCTCGAAGCTGTTGGCGCGCCAAAGGATTTGGTGCAAATTATCACTGGGTACGGCGAGGCGGGCAACGCGCTTGTCACCGGCGGCGTTCAAAAGCTCATCTTCGTTGGGTCGACTGGTATTGGTCGTAAAGTTATGGAAGCCGCGGCGAAGACGCTAACGCCCGTGGTCTTAGAGCTTGGCGGGAAGGATCCGTTCATCGTCTGCGCGGATGCCAACTTGAATCAAGTGGTTCCGATGGCGCTTCGCGGCGCGTTTCAGTCGTGCGGTCAAAACTGCGCGGGTGCTGAGCGGTTCTACGTGCATGAAAAGATCCACGACAAGTTCTTGGCAATGGTCGTGGCGTCGTCTAAGCAGCTGCGTCAAGGCTGGGCTCTCAGTGCCGGCGTCGATTGCGGCGCGATGTGCATGCCCAAGCAAGCGTTGTACGTGCAGTCTCTCATCGACGACGCTGTCAAGCGCGGCGCCACCGTGCACGTGGGTGGCAAAATCGAACTCGGCGCCAAGGGTGGCCAGTTCTACCCGCCCACGGTCATTTCTGGCGTCACGCACGACATGCGGATCGCCAAGGAAGAAGTCTTCGGTCCCGTGCTCGCCATTGTCAAGACGAAGAGCGACGAAGAGTCTGTCGCGCTCGCCAACGATTGCGATTTCGGTCTCGGTTCTAACGTTTTCACGCGCTCGACGCGTCGCGCCGAAAAGCTCGGCTCCCAACTTGAGGCTGGCATGACTTCTATCAACGATTTCTGCTCCACGTACATGGCGCAGTCGCTTCCTTTCGGTGGCGTCAAGGAATCGGGCTTCGATCGATTCGCCGGCATCGAGGGTTTGCGCGGTTGCTGCATCCCCAAATCCGTCGTCGTCGACCGATTCCCGTGGCTCATGAACACTAACATTCCCCCGCCGTTGTGCTACCCCGTCGCGGACAACGCTTTCACCTTTTGCAAGGCGTTATCGCGCATGTTCTTTGGCTTGACGTTCGGTCAACGCTTGGGCGGCATCTTCGCCTTGGCCAAGTGTTTCTTGTTCCCGAGCAAAACATACACTAAGTACGATTAATAATAAATAACAGCGTTAATCACAGCACGATGATATGCGCTGTTTGATCAATGATCCGATGTTCCGCGTTCGTCTCAGCGCTTCAGGCTCGGACTTTGAACCGTCCCACAACTCGCCTCACAACTCGCCATGAAACGCCGCGCGTTTCCCGCAACAGCCCCTAGACCATCCGCGCGTGCGAAGTTCACATCCATAGTCGCTACGCTCGTCGTCGCGGCGATCACGTACGCTCTCGTCGTCCAAAACATCGCCCCGAACGACAAGGACTACGCCGCCGCGCCCGTGGACACCGTCGAGGACTTGGCCAAGCAAGCCGCGCGCGATGCCTACGTCGCCCGTCGCGTGGCAGAGCTCGAGAAACAAGTGCTTGATGACGTGAGAGCGTCGGTGACGATGACAACGGCGACGACGAGGGAAACGCGAGGGTTGGACGCGAGAGTGGCGTCGACGACGTCGACGACGACGACGACCGAGGCGACGTCGGTGGACGACATCTCTCGAAAGGCTGGGTACGACGACGCGACATGGGCACAGATTCAAGCGCGCGAACCGAAAGGAGACGAGTGTCATACCCTAGAACGGAGCGATTATTGGGGTCCGAGGGCGGTGGGCGGCGGGGTGAAGACGGCGGCGAACGACGCCGATTGCTGCGAGTTGTGCAAGAGAACGCGGGAGTGTAACTTTTGGCGCACAGACCCGGACAAACCAGGGGAGTGCTTTACGGGGGCGATCGGGAACGTTTATATGCCTCCGATGTATGGCGCGGAACATGATAAGAAGACGACAAGCGGGGTTTTGTATCCAGAGACGCCAAAGTACTCCGGCGGCGACGGCGAAGGATTGAAAACGTGCGTGCACACGATGATCACAAGCAATGGATCTCCGTACATGAATTGGCAGACACTGGTGTTCTACGAGACATGGAAAAAAGCGGCGAGCGAGAAGGATAGCGTGTTGAGGCGATTCACTAGAATTTTACATCGATCGAAAGAGGATGAGTTGATGAATGCGATTCCGACGTGGCGAGTCGATCCGACGCACAAGGAATGCGATACGTACTGCGATTACGCCGTCAAAGATCGCGCTCGAGCGATTTACCAGTGGACGAAGACTACGGATGCGAAGCAGTGCTCTCATATTCTGATGGCGGAGACAGATTACTTGTTCATACGTAGCCCGCCGCCGAGCGTGTTGCTCGCAAAAGGATTTTCATACGGCTTTCTTTTCGGCTACATCGTTCCGTCGTATCCCGACGCCCAACCTGCATCGCTGGTATTGCACGACATAGAGAAAGATGGTCCACTGAAAGAAGTGTATCAAACTGGGAACGCTCCCCAGTGTATTCATCGGGACGATTTGGAACGAGTCTCCGAAGTGTGGGCGCAAAAAGTTGAACTGGGTGAGACAAGCGAAGTTGTGAAGAAGGTTTTCGGGTGGGTAAGAGACATGTACGCGTGGTCGTTTGCCGCGGCAGCGGTGCGCCCAAAGCTCAAATTTGAGCTCCCGCCTGTGCCGTTCCAAAAGCTCGTGATTCAGCCGCCAGCGGATATATCCATCGGCGAGGCGGTGCTCATGCACTACACCTGGGGGGCGAATATTAAAAACTCAGCCGGCGAGCAAGTGTGGACGTTCGATAAACGAGCTTACCATGGATCGTCCGCGAATCTTGTTAAAATTGCGTTGATGCCCGCGTGGGACGCAACGAAAGGGTTTAAACTTCAAGACGAAAAGATTATTCAGGAATCGCAATACCACGTCTTAGAAACGATGGTGCAAATATTCAACGAAGCCGTGGACGCTGTTCGCCCATTGAAGTAGCTAGCCCAACATGTATTAGATGAATCTCAGAAATAGTTAGCTTCAATCGACTCGCCGCACGCTGCGCAGGAGATTTTTGAGCGGCGTGGACCTTCAACGAAACGCGTTGGAAGCTAAAAATTTCGTCGTGGGAGATATTTTCAAGCGGTTGAAATCGATTATTACACACAAAACTGAACCCGCAAGTGCGTGCGCACAGACGTGCTCCCAGACTATCACTATAATAAACCCACTCGTCGACGCGTACAACTGTTAATTTGTTTTGCCTATACACTGATTTGTTTTGTCGGATTTGCTGCCAACGGCGAGAGGCGTGCAGTATTATTCAGAATTTGCGATGTTGACGCGAAGAACGCGACCGTCGACGTCTTGACCATTGAGTTGGTTCACAACTTCTTCGGCTTCGGCTTCGCTGCTCATGGTGACGAAACCAAACCCGCGAGAGCGGCCGGTTTCACGATCGGTAATCAATCGGCTGTCCTCGACGGAGCCGAATTCGGCGCACAGATCTTGCAGGTCCAAGTGGTCCATCCCCCAAGAGAGGTTACCGAAATAAACTCGACGCTTGTCCTGGAGCAAGGGCATACCAGGGCGACGGCGTTCTTCACGCCTTCCGCCTTCGCGGAAGCCTTCCGTGCGCATCGGGGGGCGTTCACGATCCGGTCGGTCGCCGCGTGTTTCCTGGCGGTCGCGGTTGCTTTGCGCGGCAGACACGCGAATCTCCCGGCCGTCGACATCCTTGCCGTCCAAAGCCTCGATCGCTCCGGTCATCGCTTGCGCGCTTCCGACGGTAACGAATGCAAACCCTCGAGATCGGCCATTTAACTTATCGACCACCACGGACGCATCTTTAACGTCAAAGTCCGCGAAAACGCGTCCGAGCGACTCATTCGTCGTGTTCCAGCTCAAATTGCCGATGTAAAGCTTGTTTTCCTCCGCTCGCGGTTCTTGCGCGACATCCTCGCCGTCTCCTCGCGCTTCAGCGACGACGGAATATCCACGATTCATCGCGCTCGCGTTCGTCGCTCGCATCATCGCGCTCGTCGCCGTCGTCGTCGCTCGCATCGCCGCGATCGCGCTCGCGCCGCCACTCGCGCCTCGCGACGACGATCGCGCGGCGATCGCCGCTCGCATCGCCACCGGCCTCGCGCCGTTCGCGCTCGCCGACATCACACGAGATGCCGTAAACATTTCTTGATGAATATTCGCGATGAGCGACGAAAACCGAGAGCCGAATGCGCGAGCGCGGCGCATGTACTACTGCCGCGTCGATGCGATCGCGTGCGATTCGCGCGATTACGCGAGATCGAGCGTAAAGCGACGACGACTAACGCGTTCGGTGAACGCGAACGAGCGAAAGGTTTGGACCTTTAAAGAGAGAAGCGAGACGTGAGCGAACGGAGATCGTTCGCGCGTCGCAAAGTGGCACTTTCGCAGCGCCGCCGATCGCGAACGGCGATCGCGAAAAACCTCGCGTGACGTCGGCGCCGCCACCGTAGGGTTTGGCGAGGCCCCGAGACGAGGGACGACCGCGGGAGGGGGCGGCGCGGCGCTACGCGGCGCGCCTGGAAGGGGAGGGAACGATCATTTGCGAGGACGGTGTTTGATGACGCACGACAGCGAGAGTAAAAAAGAAGGAGTGTTTTGACGTTACAAAGGTCTGAGAGAAGCTAGGGGTGGTACAAGATGATTCTAAGCGGCGAGCGGCGAGAGACGCATCGAAACGTCGACAGCCGCCGACGGCGCGCCGCGACGTTAGTGCCCGACTTCGCCCGCGGTGCCTACGGCGGCCCAACCCATCATAGATTTTATCGAATTAACGAATCCAGGAGAGTTTAACGTGCTTTGGGTGTGCACGTTTGTCGGCGAAACCGCGTTGCGCTTGGACGGCCACTGCGGCGACTGCAACGTTTGCCGCGCCATCTCATCGATGCTTGGTTCGCGTCTCTTCGACGAGCTCGGGGCGTTTTCGAAGTTCACATCGCCTCTAAAGTGAACAGCAGCGCCAGAGTTGCGCGTCTTGCGCTTACTCGTGCGGTTACCACCCTTACTGAACTCAAATTCTGGCGGCGGTGGTGGCGGCGCGTTTGCGTTTGATGGACGAACAAAAAGACTTGACAATCGAGATTTGCCACCAGCCGCTCGTTCACTTGGCTTTTGCGCGGTGACCAGTTCCCGAACATCCACGACCGATGCCATTCGAGGCATACTCACCGAGGCCTCTGCTGCACCAGCCTGCTTGCGCTTGAATGTGCGCGTCTCTTTGTTTGCTCGTTGCGATTGTTGCGTGCGATTCCCCGTCGGAGAGATCCATGGTGCCTCGTTGGCCACAATTTTTTCATCATCGCTGTCATCAAAGGTATCCAAAGGATTCATCCCATTTGGTACCGGTGAGAAGAGCAGACGCGTGGGTGCGAGAGCGTACGGCGACGGCTGGCGGCTTCGCAAACCGCGTGCCGGAGGAATGTCATCAAAAGCTTCATCAGATGCACCAGGAGCGGAAGCCGCAGCCGCAGGCACTGACCTGGAGGGAGCTTGTGTTTTCGTATCAATTACCGCCCTTTGGGGCTCGACGGTGTTCTCTACATCCTTGAGGGCCTTTCGGACGCCAACGCGGCGAATTGCAATCGGCTTGTGAATGGACGCAGATGGCGCCACTGCCTTGATAGACTTGGCGGCACCCTCGCTAGTGTGCCCACTGGCGAGAATCGAGGCCAAAAACGTATTCGGTGTGGCCTTCACATCGGGCTTCTTTCCAGCAGATCGAGTGAACGCGCGAGACATCGTCTTTGCTTTGAACTCGGCGGGAGTTTGCTTGAACGCGCTCGCCAGCGGCCCGAGAGATCCGAGCGATGCGAGAGAAATGCTCCCCAAGCTTCCAGTGCTTCCAATTGGAAGCAACACGCCCGGAGTGAAACGCATGTTTGCCAACCCACCACTCGTAGGCGGAGGCATCATCTCTGCACCCGGGAAGTGTGCATTGTGCTTGTCGCCCGGAGTGCACAACGATGGCAGGTCAGACGTGTTCAACACGTCACGCATGTCGGCGCTGCACAGCAACTCAACGGGGGTACCAAACATACCGGCGAAACCACTCGCTTTAGCGTCCGGAGGCGTCCCCAACGGTGAGGCCATCATTTGTAACGGTAAGTAAGACAAATCATGGGGCTCCGGCGGAGGCATCCTCATGGCGTCCAAGCGTTTCGGTGAAAGCGATGCTTCATGGCGAAGCTTCAAAGACGGTCTACGCTGCTTCGTTACTTTACCAGCGAGAATCTTCACGCGCTTAGGCGCCGGTGCCGCATCAGGAACTTTCATAGCACGCTTGCCACTCTTTGGTCTGCCTTGAGCCATACGCGCCGCTTCCGCCTCTTCATTTGCTCGCTTTTCTCGAAGCTTGTCGTGGTGTGTCTTGCCAACTGCATTCGCCACGCCCATGCCCTTGAATATTTCACGCAATTCGTCTTCATGTTTTTCTTTAACGTTATTCCAGCCTTGCCAAGCGCTGCTCAATTCGCATTGAACGCGCATAGCCGCCGCGCCTTTCGGCACGTCGTTGTTTGCCAAGACGCGAATTGGTCCAGATACACCGCTGCCCAAAAATTCTTTCGAGTCGTAATCGTACACACCAAACAATAATCGAAACACCTTGCACTTATTCACGCCATACGGACAAACGTGATTGCTCGCTTCGTCGATAGATATGAATAAATTACGCGAGTCTTTCCACTTTTCATCTGATGAGGATTTGACGGGCGTCGACTGGAGCGCCGCCGCTGCGCTCTTCTGCGTGCGCCCTTGCTTTCCGAATCGCTGAATAGCGCTCAAAATCGGCCCATCGCACTTTTTGTTGCATCGATCGCGCATCACCGGTAACCACGTGAACCCTCGCCCGTCGCTCACACCATTCTTCTTCCCAGGCGTGACGTCCGCCCTGAGCGGTTCGGCGTACACCAAGTACACCACCGCCCGCGCTACCGTGCCGTTATACAGCTTCAAATCGTACTCCAGCGCGGATTCATGAAACTGCGGTGGAACATCATCCCCAAACGCGCGTTCCGTCGCCTCAAAGATCCTCAGCGTGCTCTCATAGGCCCCGTTCGCACCCTTTTTCCCCGCGCTCCCGTGTGAGGTTGAAAAGTTGCCGTTGTCCACCCGTTGGCGTTCAAACGTGAGTTCCACCTGGTTGTACGATCGCTTCTTCTTCCCCAACTTGTACGCCCTGCGCGCGCGAAAACGCAAACATAAATCAATCATTCGTTTTTTCCCAATTCCACTCCATCCCCGTGCGTTCGCGCGCGCGCCATCGCCCGATCGCCTCCGTCGGCACGCACCGCACTTCGTGATTCATCGCCTCATCCTCCCCACGCCTGTGCGACGCTAACTCATCCGCCCCACACGCGTACGGCGTAGCGATGGGAACGCAAAATAATTTCTCTCGTTCGCCGCCCTCATTCGCACCCTGCGCGACTTTCGCGCGCGATGCCATCCTTCGCCAATCGCGATCGCCAACCGCCAATCGCGCCCCAATCGCCCTCGTGCGTCCTCGATCGCGTTCGCGCGTTCGACGTCACGCGTGCGATCGTCCTTTTCGTCGCGCGAAGGCGCCAAACTTAATAGCGATGAAAAAAAACGCGCGACACCACGCGCGCGATCGCGTGCGCGTTCGACCGTTCGCGGCGCGCGACGCGATCGCAGCTCCGCGCGGCGCGAAGTCGCGCGCTCGACGTCGCGCGCGCGCGCGCGATCGCGTCGCGCGCTCGATCGCTCTGTTTACGCATAGACATCGATTCAAACGTCGAGCGACAGCTCGCGCGCGCGCGCGACGACCGAAGGCGTCGTTGACGTACTGAACTGCTCGTTTGCCCATAACGAAACCGACTTCAGGCGACGTAAAAACCCAACGTCGACGACGACGTCGCGCGACGTCGAACGCACCGACGTGGCGCGAGTGCGCGCGATTCGTGGATGACTTCGGCGTCGCGCGACGCCGCGGTCGCCTTCGCCTCGTACGACGCCAGGGCGAGGACGACGGCGCGGGAGGGGCAACCGCGGTGGCGGCGCGCGGGATGATTCCGAGCGACGCGCGCGCGAATGAGGAGGAGACTTTAGGGGCGAGGCGACGGAGATTACGCGCGAGATCGACGTCGAAGGCGTCGATCGTGGATTTACCGATGGAGGTGGTGCAAGACGTGTTAGCGCGCGCGGTGGCGCGTTCGCCGAGCGGCGCGATCGCCGCGGCGAGGCTCGCGCGCGTGAGTACGTTGTTTCGAGATGCGATTTACCGCGACCCAGAGCTGTTTTGGATTGATATTGATATGAGTTCGCGGTCGTGTGCGCCGACGGATGCGAGGGTGAAGGCGATGTGCGAACGAGGGACGTGGAAAGCGGCGAGATTCATCAATTTCGCGGGGTGCGAAAAGTTGACGGATGAGGCGCTGCGCGCCGTCGCCCTCGGGTGTCCAAACTTGCGCGACGTAGTGTTTAGTGGTGGGAAGTTTACCAAAGCCGGGCTCGAGGAGTTCGCGCGACGAGGTGGATTTCGGTCGGTGACGCTGGATTTGACGAGCAAGGCGCTCAAGCCGAGCGACGCGCTCGTCGTCTTGCGCGCGTTCATCGCGCACTCGCACGAGACGCTGGAGAAACTTAGTTGCGGGCGAGAAGCGCCGTATTCACCCGCCGAACGGCGAGCGTTTTCGCTCGCGTCAACGCAACTGTTCAACGGAGTTAAAAAGTGTACAAATTTGAAAGTGTTGGATTTTACGAATTGTGGCGAAGACGTGCGATTTCCTTTGTATGACATCCAGAGACACTGTCCGCACGTTGAAGAGCTCAAGTTGAACTGCTTTGGAGGCGATCCGGGATGGACGATAGCCGGACAGGCGCCGCCAGACTTCGAAGATACATGTTGGCGAAAGCTGCGCGTGTGCGAAGTCGCCGTGGCGATGGAGACGACGAGCGTCGGCTACCGACTCGGAAATTCAAATGTGGACGACGCGGCGTTGATTTCCATCCTTTACGGCTCCATAGAAACCATCGAAGTACTTGACGTCACGGGATGTTCGCACCTCGGGCACTGGGGAGCGGTCGTGTGGGATAAGCTCCCGATCAACCTCAAGCGGTTGCGATGCGCGAGAACGCCGCTCGCGTGCGACGACGCCGTGCGTCACATCTTAGCCCATCTCTGCCCGGCCCTGGAGGATTTGGAGGTCTCGTGCATCGGTGCCGCCGCCGCTCAAATTACTGACGACGCATTCCTAGCGTTCGCCCCGGGAACGGGTCCGCCGCTCGCGCTCCGCACGCTTCACGTCGCCGGCTCCGGCGTCACCGCGAAAGCGCTCCGCGCGTTGTGCGCCTCCAGCGCCCTCGCGCGTTTTCCTCGCCTCCGCGCCGTCGACCTCAGCGCCTGTCGTTCGTTATCCCGCGCCGTTCGTCGCGTCGCGGTTGATTTATTCCCAAACGACAACGTTCGCGCCCTCGAGCGCGCGTCGCTGTAATACACCTTTCCTCTCGCGAACGCGCGTTCGACGGTCGCGTCGAGGTCTGTATGAGTATACACTCACAGGATGACGAGACGTTTATCGCGCATTTTCGCGCAAAACCCCCTCGAAATCGCACGATCGCGATCGACGAATCGTCGCGAAAACACCCATTCCATTCGTCACCCGCGACGAGTCATCCATCGCCATATCGCGCACGTCGGAGGGGGGGTCAGGAGAAAGTGTCCTAATTTCTGAAAAAAAAATGAAATCGCACGATCGCGACCCACTCGATCGTGCGATTTCGTGAAATCGCACGATCGACGCCTGCGTCCGTCGAGCTCGAGTCACGGACTCGTACCGACGACCACGCGTGTGCGTCGACGTCGAGTCGTCGCCTTTGTCGAAGTGTCCATCGTAGACGACGACAGCACTCGCATCGACGAGCGTTCGAGAAGTGACGGAACGATCGACAGTAGAGAACACGCAGAGATAGAAGTACAAATACACTCGAAGAACACGTTTTACGTTTCGCAGCTGTC
>Ga0222712_10004785_pt1 | contig 14022 bp, 17 predicted proteins | sample C33_657DmetaG_FD_165043 | JGI IMG/M metagenome (GOLD analysis project Ga0222712, IMG submission 165043) | Estuarine water microbial communities from San Francisco Bay, California, United States - C33_657D | ecosystem: Environmental > Aquatic > Marine > Unclassified | place: USA: California... | reverse complement strand
CCCTTCCTGTTGCAACGATTGAAGATGTAGCCCGCAAAGCCGGAGTAGCAATCTCAAGTGTTTCGCGAGTGCTTTCAGGGCACCCAGATGTGTCTGCCCGCATGGCAAAAAAAGTTGAGGAGGCAACACGCTCCTTAGGATATGTACCCGATATTTTGGCGCAATCGATGCGCAGCGGTGAGACTCGAACAATTGGATTCATTATTACTGACATTTCTAATCCACTCTTCGCTCAAGTCGCTCAAAGTTGTGAACAAGAACTACGCAAGATGGGTTACTCGATGATACTCATGAGCTCAGATGGAGATGAAATTACTGAGTCTGAAAATTTTGCAGTTTTGCGTAGGCGCAGGGTTGATGGAATTATCGCATCACTTGTTTCGGAAAAATCTTGTACCGTTAAGAATTCCCTACAAAACCTTCGCTCCCCCCTTGTACTTCTAGATCGCCAGATTTCTGGATATGAATACGGAAGTGTCACCGCAAATCACTTTGCTGGAACTAGAGATGCGGTAAATCACCTCATCAATCAAGGTCATAGGGAGATTGCCTTTGTAACAGGGACAGCCGATGTTTTTATTACCCGTGAGCGTTTAAAGGGGTATAAAAAAGCCTTTGCCGAAAATGATCTTCCCATAAATCAGAATAATATCCGTCTTGGTAATTTCACGGAAGAATTCTCTGAACGTCAAACCTATCTTCTCTTTTCTTCTCCCACAGTTCCAACAGCAATTCTAACCGGTGGGGTTGGCGCTACGGCGGGTGCGATACGTGCCCTACGCTCCCTTGATTTAACTATAGGAACCGATGTTTCCTTTGTAGCAATCGATGAATGGCCTATGTTTGACGTTATTCTTCCGCAGCTCTCCTCGGTATATCGTGATCCCGAGATGATTGGTCGAGAGTCAGCGCGCCTGCTGCTTGAAATCATGCGTGGGGCTGAACCCCGTAAAACAGTGATTGAAACTCACTTGATTATCCGTGAGAGCAGTACCAATAAGCCGCGAAATAAGAAGAAGCTTTAACTAGTTTCGATTTCAACGATTGGTGCTCCCGTACTTACTGCTTGATCGACTACAACCAAGATTGCAATAACAGTTCCAGCAACCGGTGATGGAAGTTCAACGCTTGCTTTATCAGTTTCTACCAGCATAAGCGGTTCCCCGGCTTGAACCACACTTCCTGGCGCAACTAGAATTTCTGAGATATAAACTTCATCAACGCTGTCGGCTACTTTAGGCATTTTTATTGTTGACTTCATATAAACCCCTCAACCTGTCCAAATATTTTTGAATATGGCATCTGGCTGTGGGAATGGAGCGTTTCGGGTGAATTCAATAACTCGTGCAATCCCCGCTCGTTCTTCCTCTGAGATTTTTTCAACTTGAGTCAATGTAAGAACTCCAGATGCCACTAATTCATTTTGTCGAACAAGAATAGGATCCCGTGGAAGCCACGATTCGAGTTCACCCTCCGGGCGATAGGTTGCTAAATCAGCTCTTGAATGACCTGCATAGCGATATGTCTTTGCTTCAATCAATGTTGGACCCCCACCAGAGCGTGCACGATCTATTGCACGGTTTAAACTAGCAATGACTTCATCGACTTTCATGCCATCGATTATTTCAGATGCCATCGAATATGATGAGGCTCGCTGGGCAATATCAACCACCGAAGTTGTCGTTTCAATTCGACTGTACTCGCCATATAGATTGTTATCACAGAGGAAAATAATAGGTAGTTTCCAAACAGAGGCCAAGTTAAGTGCTTCATGAAACGCCCCTATATTTGCCGCTCCATCACCAAAGACTGCAACTGCAACACGTTTTTCTCCACGAGTTTGAAATGCAAGAGCAGCACCTGCTGCAATAGGCAGACCAGCACCGACAATTGCAAAGGTTGGCAAAAGTCCTAACTCGGGTGCAGACAGATGCATTGAGCCTCCGACTCCCCCAATGCATCCAGTTGTTCGACCCATAATTTCACCGAGCGCAGCCTCAGGTGTGAGGCCTAAAGCTAATGCGAAACCATGGCTGCGGTATGTGCAAGCGACAAAATCATCTGAGTTCAGTGTTACCGCTAAACCAATATTAAGAGCTTCTTGGCCCTGACATGTATGAGTGGTGCCATGGACAAGTCCTTCAGAAAATAGTCCAACTATCTCTTCTTCGAAATAGCGAATCTCAAACATGCGCCGTAACTGTTCAACTGGATCTCTTAAATCACTTCGGCGCTTACTTTGAACTTCGTTGTGTGTAGTCATTAGATCAACCCTCTCTGAATCCACCAAGGGGTTGGAACTTGGCTAGTTAATAGATAATGAGCAATCTGCTCTTTGATATAAGCGGGTTGAGGAATATATAACTCTTCTAATTCTTTTCCATAGGGAACGGGAGTATTAGGGGGCGAAATAATAAAAGGAGAGGCCTTTAAATCTGCAAAGTGCTTGCTGACCATCAGTGAGAGAATCTCATGTCCCCAACCACCACTAATTGGTGCTTCTTGCACGATAACGAGTTTTCCTGTCTTTTTAAGGGATTGTGAAACACAATCTTGATCCCACGGCACGAGAGTAGAAAGATCAATTACTTCGGCGTCCATGCCGGCAAGGGCTTCTAGAGATTTACCTACTAATTGACCCATTGAAACGACGGTCAGTGCAGCACCTGCACGCATGATTCGCGCCTTGCCAATTTTCAAGAATCCATCTTCTTTTTGTTCTAGTGCGCCTCTGTCACCATACAGTGCACGAGGCTCTAAAACTACGACCGGGCCCGGATCACGGATGGCGGCACGAGTTAACTCATAGGCTGATTGAATATCTGAAGGAACAACAACTTTGAGCCCTGGTGTTGCAACCAACCAATTCTCTAGCGTTTGAGAATGTTGAAGTCCGAACCCTCCACCTGCTCCAACAGATGCGCGAATAACCATTGGGACTTTAAACTGCCCACCGCTTAAGTAGTGAAATTTTGCGGCCTCTGTGACAACCATATCTAGCGCAACGCCCATGAACTCCATGAACATAATCTCAATTACAGGCTTCATTCCAGCTGTAGCGGCGCCCACTCCTGCGCCAGTAAATGCCATTTCAGAAATTGGTGTATCCCGAACTCGAAGGGGACCAAATTCGGCGAGTAAACCTTCAGATGTTTTAAATGGCCCCTCAGCGTGTGCCACATCTTCGCCAAAGACCATGACTGCTGGGTCTTTGCGCATTTCATCTGCAAGGGCCAGGGCAATTGCTTGACGGAATCTAACCTGTGCCATTATTTATTCCCCATTCCTTGAATACCTGGATACTCTAAAGTTAAATCAAAACAAAGTATTTCTCCGGGTAGATCCCACAATGCATGTGTCTCATCGACATCTGATGTTGCGACAAAGAGTTTGTCCAGATTCTCGCCTCCAAATGTGCAGTCATAAACACCTCTGCCTGGAAATTCAATCGCGCGCACTACTTCGTTTGTCTCAAGATTGACGCGCAGAATTGCCTCACCATATGCAGCTGCAACCCAGACAAAACCCTGATTATCCACAACTAATCCATCAGGTGTTGCACCTGTCTCTAATTGAATCTGCTTAAGAAGTTTGACTTCACCATTAGTTTGAATAATTGAAATTCGATCAGCAAAAGACTCTGCAACTACTATTCTGTTGTCATCTATACGAGCAATGCCGTTTGCAAAAACTAGTCCAGAAATAGGAAAGTCAATTACTCCTTGTGAGATTCGTGCTAGATCGGCTGGGACGGGTGTATCTCCCTCTGGATCAAAGCCATACGTCCCTACCCAAACAGTGTTATCAGAATCAACAAGCATGTCATTGGCATTGAATTCCCAGTGTGAACTAAAATCTGAATAAGTCGTAAATTCCCCATTCAATTCTTGTCGAAGAACTGCTTTCTTATCGCAATCCACTACTAATAAATCACCATTGTGTAGCCACCCTAGACCGGACACGAGAGGTTGGATTTTAGCTTCTGTGTGTAATTGACCAGTTGCGACCTCTCCTCTATATACAACCCCTGCTAGAACATCAGAGAACCATAAGTCACCACCACGCCAACGCAAGGACTCGGGAAATGCGATCCCTTTAAATGTCACCTCTGCCTTCATAATTTAGAACCTTGCCGACAATCCACCATCAACAGTCAGAGTTTGGCCTGTCATATATGTGTTTGAGGGACTCGCTAACCATGCAATCACATGAGCAATCTCAATGGGCAACGCTGGACGTGGGATTGGCAACCGCTTATTTTTAATGTAAACCTCGTTAAACCAATCGCTTTCAAGTTCATCCTGACCATCAACAATTGACATCCGAGTTGCAACAAAACCTGGAGCCACTGCATTAACTAGGACGCCACATTCTGCAAACTCAAGTGCAGCTGTTCGCGTAGCCGCTTCAAGGCCTGCCTTACTGACGTCATACGCCGCGGCTGTAGGTTCACTTAATTTTCCGTGAATACTCGTCAAGTTAACGATCCTTCCATATGACTGCTTGACCATGATCCTGCCGACATGTTTCATGAGAAAGATCGGTGCATGCAGATTTACATCTAAAGTTTGTAAATACTTATCAAGTTCAAGATCAAGAATTGCATTTGGCACCGAAATTCCAGCGACATTTACAAGTACATCGATTTTTCCATGCTTTTGCACAACACCTGCAATTGCAACCTCTAACTCTGACAGATTACCTAAATCAATAAGTAAGTTTTCAATCCCTCGTGTACTACCTGGCTGCTCACGGTCAAAAACAATTACTTGCGCACCAAATTCTGCTAATAATTCAGCTGTAGCCTTTCCAATTCCATTTGCGCCACCAGTGACGACAGCAACGCGACCAGTGAAGTTTTTCATTTTTCACCGTGCAATAGTTTGTGAGCGGCAGTACCTGGTGCCGGCTGAAAGAGCTCCATTGTGATTCCATCAGGATCGCGCAAATAAAGACCGGCACCACCAGCATTCGCCCCAGTATCAACTGCCACAGGAGGTGAAATAAATGTGATTCCCTCATTTTGAATTGCAGAATAAACTTGATCTAGATCGGAGACCATAAAACACAGATGAGCATTGCCTATTAGTCGAGGTTCAAGATCTGTAGGAAGCATCTCAGGAGTGACATATTCAAATAATTCAATAACATGATGACCTGCAGGATCACTTAAATGCGCCATCTTCACGCTGGCATTGGGATATCCCACTATTTCTGCCAGATAGCCTCCCGTTTTTTCCTGCGCCATGATAAGTGTGCATCCCAGAATCCGCACATAAAAATCAACAGACCTTTCTAGGTTGCTAACTGTCAGGCCCGTATGTTGGACTGCACCACGTATTGCCATCTTAAGTACTCGCTCTCTTTTGGATTTTCAACTGTACGGACCATTCAAACTTTTCATCTTCCGCTAAATTCTTTACTGAACTGCCACCTAAACCCACTCCATCGGCTGCGCTGGAAGGTTCAATACCAAGGGCCAGATACTCTCCATTCCAAGGGTGCTCCTGCGTATATGCCATTTCTTCCCAAATCCAAAGATATGGAAGATTTTTTACATCCCAAGAAATTTCTATCTCATAATTGTCATTAAGAACTCGAATGCATGAAATATCTGAAAAGACACCCATTCTTGCTGGCGTCTGTGATGTGACTATTGACCAATTATTTGCTTGAAAACTTCCCCATGGCTCAAACTCTGCACCGTTAGCAGAGCCGTCATAGGCTAGCTCTCTAAATTGAGCATTGCCAACGGGCTCTAATATGACAGAAGTTTTTAGGAAATCAGATCCTAAAATTAAATGCTCAGTAACAATGAAGGGTCGAGGTTCTTTGTCGCGATTAACAAGGGACCCAGTGAGAGTTACCGCATTGTCATTAATATTTATTGAACGTTGACTCTGCAGATTTTCATCACCCCACTGTAAAGTGAGTGATTGTGGGCTCTTTTCTGACACATTCCAAGCTGCTTGAGAGGCATTGCCATGAAAGCCTTGCGGATATTTACCATGAAGGTATTGGCCGCCAGCATTAGGCAGAAGTGGCTGCCATCCACCATTCCATGCGGCCAGCCAGTCATGCTCTTCACCTAAAAACTTTGTTGCAATCGAAGGATAGGGAGGTTTAGCTAGAAAACTTTGCCCTTGAAAAACACCATCAGTTATAGCCCCACCACTTTCTGGCAGGACAGAAACACTCAAATCTTTCGAGGCTAAGGCGTGAGTCATCATTCTGGCCGCGTAACCGCTCCATCGATCGGAACCGTTGTAAGCCCACCATCTATTGTGATGCAATCACCATTAATGAAATCTGCATCGTCAGAACAGAGAAAAACCGCGAGTTTTCCAATTTCCTTAGGGTCACCCAAGCGTCCAGCAGGAGTAACTCTCAATACACGTTCTTCATTAACGACGCCTAACTCAACATCGATATCCCACATCGGGGTCCGTTGTACTCCTGGCGCAATTGCGTTAGCACGAACTCCATATGGTGCCCATTCAGCTGCTGCCACACGAGTCATCATGATTACTGCAGCTTTTGTTGCGCAGTATGCGATTCTTCCTGGATTAGAAGAAAAGCCCCGAATGGAGGAAATATTGACCACGCTTCCAGATTTCTGAGGAAGAAAATAATTTGTTGCAGCGCGCATACAATAAAACACGCCACTTTGCATAACACCGAGACTAATATCCCAAACTTCATCGGTAACATCTTTTATGTGTGGGCCAACAAATGAAACTCCAGCATTATTTATTAATATATCTAAGCGTCCGAAATCAGCAACGACCTGGGCGAATGCAGCATCAACTACTTTCGACTGTGACACATCCACGGCATAGCCTCTTGCGGTCACGCCAAACTTAGAAATTTCTGCTGCGGCAATCTGTGCTGCTTCTAGTTTCAAATCAAATACAGCAACATGAGCACCGGCCATGGCTAATTCGTTAGCTATCGCACGACCAATGCCTTGTGCAGCACCAGTGACGATAGCGACTCTTTGATCCAGTTTTTTCATTTCATTTCCTCTTCTAATGGGTGTACTGATAGCGGGACTATTTCAATTTCCATAAAAGCAAAGATTGGTAAGGAGCTCAAGAGCGAGTGAAGTTGATTAGCATCGTCGGCTTGCCAAATACCTACATTGTTTCTTGTCCCAGGAATTCTCCAAATACGCTGTATAGACCCCTGGGCCTTAAGTTCTTGACCACGTACTCGCTCTTTAATAAGAAGTTGTTCAAAACTGGAAGCGGGAAAATCAAGTGGTACTTCAACCTTTATCGAGACCAAGAACTCCATTCTCACTCCCCCTTTACTGACCCGGCGGTCAAACCAGTTATAAAGTAACGCTGACCAAAAATATAGGCAATAAACAATGGAAGCGTTGCAATAGTCATACCAGCCATAATAGTTGGGATGGACAATGAATAGCGACTCTGAAATCCAGTAATACCGACCATCAGAGTCTTTTGTTCATCGCTTTGCAAGAACACTAAGGCTAATAAAAGTTCATTCCAAGCCCAAAGAAGATTAACGATTGTGAGAGTAATAAGCGGTGGACCAGAGAGTGGCAGAACGATAGATCTAAAGGTTCTAAAATCAGATGCCCCATCTATCTCTGCAGCTTCAGTAAGGCTTGCTGGTATCGCTCTAAAAAAATTGGTCAGAAGATAAATAGAAAATGGCAACATCAGCCCTATGTAAACGAGAATTAACATTCGAAAAGTAGAGATCCATCCAAGTTTTGCACCCAAGGTGAAAAGTGGAATGAGTAAAACCACCGGGGGCACAACCATCAACGAAATAAGTACACCTAGGACTGTATCTCGACCTTTCCACTTCCAATGTGCAAAGCCCCATGCAGCTGAAGCTGCCATGACAATTGTGATCAATACCGCGGTCAGAGTAACGAAGAGGCTATTTCTAAACCACGTTGGGAATTGATCATTCCATGCAGCTGTGTACCCATTGAAGTTTGGATTCATCGGCAATGACCACGGTGAGTTTAAAAATTCTTCCTGTGTTTTCAAAGATCCAGTCACCATTAAGTATCCAGGCACAGCAGCCATAGCCGTGATTAAGATTAGAATCAATTGGCGTGAGGTGATTCCTGTCTTTTCGATAGATGTGTATCTCTTACTCATCGAAGAGTCCCCTATTAGCATTTTTTTGAATTTTGAAGAAACCTATAATAAAAATAAGTGTTGCTAGGAGGAGTAGAAGCGCAGCTGTTGCCGCCAACTCAGGTGATTTATTTTGGAAGGCGCTGCGATAAATGTAGAGCTCTGATACCACTGTTGCATTCCCTGGGCCACCTTGGCCATTGGTCATTACATAAACATAGTTAAATACCCAAGAAACCATCACTATTGCTTCATTGATAATGTAAAAAAGAATTACTGGCTTTAGCTGAGGAAGCGTAACCTTTGAATGAAGTCTAAAAAAGCCAGCACCATCAATGCGTGCTGCTTCTAAGGTTTCAAGTGGGAGTGAAATAAGGCGTGCGAGTATCAATATTGTCCCGAAGCCGACCTCTTTCCAAATAATGATTCCACTCATTGTCCACAACGCCTGGCCCGGTTCTCCGAGCCAATCAAGGGCTAAGTTCTCAATGCCCATCGCGCGCAAGGCTGAGTTAAGAGCGCCATTGAGTTGTAAAAGCTGTCCAAAAACTACACCGATTACAGGAATGGGAAGAATGTATGGCAAGAAGACTGCAGATCTATAAAACTTCATTCCCTTTCTGGTTTCAAATAGCAGAACTGCACACATAAAACTCAAGACAGCAAGAACAGGAACTGCAAATAACAGCAAGAAGTTATGAGATATTGCTGTCCGAAAAAGCGGGTCAGTTACAACAAGTGAAAAATTCTCAAATCCCACCCATTCTCCGCGGTACTTAAAGGACTGCTGCACCAAGTCGATTATTGAATAGCCAAAAATAAGCAGGATGCACATTGCTGCTGGAAGAATCCAGGGAAGTGGTCCTGATTTGTCCAAGCGGCCGAACACCGCCCCTAAGTTTCTAGGGGCGGTGAAGCGGTCTTCTGTCTGTAAGGATTTAATCATTTACTCCATTTGGTGAAATTACTGACAAGATTGCGATCAGTCTTGCGTAACCTCTCCATGAGAGTTTGCATGTCAGCAGCAGCTGCCTTGCCTGTCTTAGTTCCATTGAGGACTAACTGCACATTAGTAAATACTGCATCAGTATCTAACTGAGCAGGGATGAAGTTCTCCAGGTATGGAGCACCAGGAAGTGCGCTTTGGAATAGAGCCTTCTTAATTGGATCTTTGACTTGGCTCATGTCGAAACGGTCATCAGCTGGCATTGATCCTGTGCGCTTGTACCAGTTATTGAGTTGAGCCTTTTCGTGAGTGAACATCAAGAAGTCGGCTGCAACATCTTTGTTTTTACTCCATTGGGTAATGCCGATGGTTTGTGAAGTGCTTCCCATCTTGCCTGCAAATGGTCCCTTACCCCACTTTGGCATTGCCATGACGACAGCATTTGATGCACCAACTGCATTAGCAAAGTTTGGAGCATCAGGTCCGGCTACTACAGTCATAGCTGCCTTTCCATCTTTCCATAACTGCTGTGCTTGATACAGTTCAAGAGAGTTGATGTCTGAGTTCCAGCACTTGTGCTCTTGAGTCTCCTGTAGTCGGGTCCACCAATCAGCATGCTTTGCATCTGTGAACTTTTGGGTACCAACTACGGCTGCAACTACATCTTTGCTGGATGTAATGGATTGTCCACCGATGATTGAATACAACCAACCGCCGAACCACCCATCTTTTACTCCACCAGCTAATGCAGGTACGCCTTGAGCACTGAGGACATCACAAACGTTGAGCAACTCTGTCCATGTCTTTGGGACAGTCAACTTGTACTTACTCAATACATCTTTACGTGCCACTACTGGGAAGGATGGATTTACATACCAAGGCGCAGTCCAAATTTTGCCTTGGAATGACAGTTCAGTTGTTGCATTTATGTAGTGCTTTAACTCTGAGGCTGGAATGTGATCTGATACTGGCGAGATTTGGCCATCCCATCCAGGTTGCTGGGCATAAATTCCACCCCAGAAATACTGTAAATCTGGACCCTTTTTTGCTGCTGCTGCTGCTGCAAATGCAGGAACTAATCCCTCAGTTGTTTGAAGAACGGTGTTGATAGTCACATTAGGGCGCTTCTTCTTGTACGCCTTAACTGCGTCATCTAGCCATAACTTTGCACCAGGTGCCTCTTGATCGCCCCACCACCACATAGTCAAGGTCACTGCCTTAGAAGGAAATGCCCTACTAGATGTGTTTGAAGCCGTTGCTCCAGTAAAACTGATTGATGTTAAAAGCACGGCAGCCGCACAGCCCACTGCAAATGCTTTTTTTCGAATTTTCATATGAACCTCTCTATGGCTAATGAGCCGCATACCGGGATTGGCTCGAAACTGGAAAGGTTTCCAGTGAGGAAAGAATCTTCTTCTTGGCCATCGCTGTCAAGGGTGCATGAGGACTTTCTGACGGTTTCTTTTAGCCTTTAGTGGATAAAATTTCAATAAAGGGGCTATTCCGGGGCTTTTTTCGAGCAACCTCTACCCTTAAGCATGCGCCCTAAAGCAATCATCCTCATCTGCGCAGGGGCTATTAACGCCCTTCTTATCTACCGCTACTTCTCCACCTTAGTAACTGAGGGCAACCGCAGTGCTAACGGCTTTGGCGCGCTCTTTCTTATTCTCTTTCTCGCTTTGTTTAATGCCATTCTCTTTGTAATCTTTTTTGTGAAGAAAATACCTTTAATACGCGCAGGCCTGGTCATCGCCTTTTTGCCTATAGCCCTCGCCTTTATTACCTCCCTAATCAATAACGTGTCCATGTTTGATGAGGGTTCAGGCAGTGGTGGCTATCTCTGGTTGTTGATGGGCACTGTGCCAATAGGGTTTTTACTTGTAGTAATTGGCACAATTATTGCCCTGTTTAAGCGCTTCAAGCCAAAGGATGGGTTGTAATCTTTTATCTATGAACTACAACGGAATTAGAACCACTTTAAAAGCCGGCTCTATGGTCTTTGGCGCATCTGCGCTCTTTCTACTTGTTGCACCATCTCTTTTTCTAGATTTACTAGGCCTTGAGGACAACGAGCCATTGGTCTGGTCGATGCGCATGATTGCGATAACCCTTGTGGCACTTGCTGGGAATATGTGGAACAACTCTAAAAACAGCACGGATAGCGGCGTGGGCAACGTTGCAAAGGTGATGTGTGTGAGCGCAACTGGCCTCGGGGTGTTAACTCTTTTGATTCCAGGTGAAATCACTTGGTTTAGCTATCTTTATGCTGCAGTTGGTTTTGGCTTTGGCTTAAGTTACTTAATCAACATCCTGCGCAAGTAAGGCTGCAGCATTGGCAATCTAATCCTTTTTCTTGAGGTCTCTATAGAAGTTCTCATGAGGGCCAATGAGCAAGATCGTGATCTTCTTTGAAGAGATTACTCGATAGCCCAACAACCATTGCTTATCAACTAACTTAAATTTATAGACATAGATTCCCTCTAGGTCTCCGACCTTTGCCTCACCTATCTCAGGCTTGGACGCTATGGCTTTGATTGCCTTATCTAATGACTTCTTTTGATTAGGGTGAAGTTTCTTGATGCTTCGCTCGCACGAAGGTGTTACCAAGATGCGCATTAATTAAAGCGATACTCGCTAGTGGCTTCCTCGGTATCGGCAAGTAAGAGTTCACGGATAAGGGAGAAGGGAAGGTCTGGGTTTTCTTCTGCAATTTGTGCAAGGCGGTAGTAATACTCAATTTGCTTGGGGACAGAGCGGTGTTCTGCAGCTGCAGTTCTGCGGGCTTGTTCTACTAAATCATCTGCAAGTTTCACATTGGTGGCCATGGGGCAAGGGTAACAGAAGAAGGGTGCTTTAGGGAACCTTTAGGAACCTAGGCCTGTAAAACTACTTAGGGACACGGTAAGTAACTCAACTGGCGGCTCTCGATAACTTTGCGCTCACCTTCACCGTTTTTCTTACTAAAAAACTCAGTCATCGTTCTTAGCTCTTTATTACAAACTAGGCCAGAGATTTCAATGACTAATGGGTTCCTTGAATCATTCACAAAGCCAGTTTCAAAGTAGACCTTTTGAAAATCAACTACATCTGTTACATAGAGACGGTAAGACTCATGTCCTGTTACTGTCCATGTGGCACGCCCTTTCAAGGATCCGGTAGGAAGAATGTCACCGCGTGTAACATTGATTACAGATTTTTGAGGATCTGGATTGTTTTGATTGGGCTTAGGTGTAGGTGCAGGCGGTACGAATTTATCAATATCAGTTTTAGTGGCAGAGAAAAGTATTCCTTTTGTATTAGTTTCTAAGACTTTAAACTCCCAACCAAGCATTGCTCTCGTTTGTCCCTTGGCTACCAAACTTTTCTGCGCCAATATGGGACCGTTGCCATGGCCGATGTAGGTATTAATTGTGTATAAGAGCAAACCAGCACCATCAGAGGTTCCAGTACGAGCCTCAGCTGCCAGAGTCACACCTTCAGTCAAATTAATAGCAAGCAACTTAGGATCAACGCTGGTCTCTGAGGCAGAGAGATAGTGAATCGAACTCTTTTGATCTGATAAACAACGAACTTCAGAGTCATAAATCCAGCCCATTAGGTATTTATTCCATTGCAAAAGTGCGATTGAAGAGCCAGCCATTAGATCCCATCTAGCTGGAACATCTAAATCTGAGTTCTTGTTTGTACTTGCACTTGGCTTGAAAAGATACAAATCTTCAAATGCGTACAGTGAGTGCCCTAATTCGTGTATCCATATGCTCGTTCCGTTATAACCGCCAGCCATAAGCACTGCGTTGAAATTGCCTGTTGTATTACGAATTTCATCACCAAAAGCAGCCTCACCAGATCCCAGGCCTGCTTGACCTGGCTCTCCGTTTCCTGTTAAGAAGATGTAAGTGTCATATACATCAAATTTAAAGTCGGATTTGTTTTTTTCAATAATTTTTACGATTTCTGGCAGATTACTTACTTGCGCTCCATACTTGAACGGATTATCCGAATTGATTACCCACCACTGTGATTGGGGTAATACATCAATGGTGACTTCAAAGCGCCCTGCTGATAAGCGTTTGAAATCATCCTTAACTCTAGGGATCACATCATTGAGCATGTCTAAATCAGATGTGAATAGTTGCCCTGTCTGTGTTTTTACAGATTTGAATGCAAGATTATTGAAAACAAGTGGAATGACTAAAACTTTCGCCGACTTCTTTCCTGAAAGGGAGTTGGCTGGACGTGGGAAGCCATTTTTATGCAGTACTTTTCCTAAGAGTTGATAATCAGGTGATTTATCCTCCGTCTTGCACACATCAATAGAAGTCAGCTCTGATGCAGGCATGATCCTTGAATCAACTGGCAATAAGTCTTTAACTTCAACGGTTGGTGCAGGACTCTCCTCGGGCTTAATTGGGGCTTTAACTACTACCCCTTTGTTCCACACCAACTTCTTTCCTGATTTAACACAGGTGTATTTGATTCCGGCTGATGTGCTTGTTTGACCTGCCTTTGTGCACTTACTTCCAGCCTTTGGTGCAGCTGCATACACTGGTGAAGAAAGAGAGAGCAGCACAACAATCGCTAACGCTAGATGCGATTTCCTCTGCATAATCTAAGCCTAAGTCAAAGTCTAGAAAATGACTACGGCATCACCAATCCACCATCAACTGGCACGGTAATCCCCGTAACATAACTGGAAGCATCACTGACTAACCAGATAAGCGTTGCTGCTAACTCCTCTGGATCTCCTAGGCGACCTGCTGGTGTGAACATCTTGACCATCTCGACCATATCTTTTGGTAGTTCATCACTCATCTCTGAAGGAAAGAAACCTGGAGCAAGTGCGTTGACTCTAATGTTTTTACGTCCAGTCCACTGCGCAGCTAGATCTCTAGTTAAACCAATTAGACCTGCCTTAGAGGATGCGTAGGCTGCTTGTGGCAGACCTTGTGGCTTTAT